>OJKP01000032.1_pt1 | contig 125885 bp, 119 predicted proteins | sample 1596521 | NCBI WGS metagenome assembly OJKP01 (sample SAMEA4350130, study PRJEB24818) | metagenome | biome: human; feature: gut; material: faeces | place: Denmark | collected 2013-09
TGTAAATATTAAACTGAAGGACATCAGTACTTGGTCAACCGAGCACTTGTCCAAAAACTGGGTTACAGAACGAACCAAAACGCTTAGGAAAGTGAGCTAAATTTGGTACAACGAACTGGACACCCTACTTGCTTTATTTCGTCCGTAGCATGCTCAAAGTCGCCGAGCAGCGCATAACCCGCTGCCTTGCTGACCATGCCCACAGCTATGATGATAATGCCAGTAATGGCAAACGGCGCATACACCAGCGCAATGCCCAAACACTTAAAATACTTTTTCATCCTGTCTTGTCGTTTAGATGTTATACAATGCCATGATTAACCCCACTTGAAGCAGCTGCCCGACGATGCCGCCCAATAACGTGGCGGCGATGTCCAGCCAGTCAAACTGCCCGCCGTACATTTTGTCCTTGAACTCCATGCCGACTGCCAAACCAAGCACAAAAAGCTCCGTACCTACAAAGCCGCACGGTATCGCATAAGCGAAGTGCTTCATTCTGTTACTTTCCTTTAACCACATAAACCTTGTTTTTTAAAGTTCGTTATATATGTTTCCTTATGCCTCGCCCTGCGGCGAAAAACCGAACACACTGCCCATATCCACCACAGCCGTGTCCTGTTCTGCCGCGATGATGTCCACCGCCTCGCTGTCTTTCACCTTGTTGTTAAACAGCCCTATGAGGTTGCGCAGCCTTTCGCGCGGTATCTTGTTGAAGTCCGTGTGACCTGTCGCTCTGCACGCTATCGCCTTTATCACCGTGGCGTTGCTCTTGCGTCCTGTCTTTCTCAGGTAGCTGCCCACGGCGGCCATAACGCGCTTGCGCAGTTTGTCCATGTCGCCCGTTCCCTGCTTCTCGTTGGCCTGTGCCGAGAGCTTCGCGCAGATGTTCACAAGGTCGTGTGTGTCTATGTCCCTGCTGCTTTCCACACCGTAGCTCTCTGCAATGGCGGACTTTTCCTCTGCGCTCAGTCCGAGCACAGTGCAGAGGGTGTGGTATTTCTTGAGCAGCCCTCTGTGTATTTCGTCCATTGTCTTGTTCTCTTTTGCCATAGCTTTATTTGTTTGTTATGTTTGCCCAGTATTCTGCCGCGCCTTGCTCCCAGATGATGAAGTCCGCGCCGCCCTCCTTTTTCTCTGCCACCTCATAGCGGGTGGTGGTAAACGCCTTGTAGCCCTCCACTCTTATTTTTATGTCTGCATCATAGCGCAGGTTCTGTGCGAGGCTGCCTTTCGGTTCGCCCTTGCGCTCGTGGGCTATGAAGATGAACAGCTTGTCGGGGAACTGCTGGCGTAACTTCATGTAGTCGCTCATTTTGAACCCCAGCCAGTAATGCACGCTGTCTATTACGATGATGTCGGGGCTTTGCTTCTTCCTCAGCCTCGCCGTCAGGTCTTTCAGGCTCTCTTTGTCCAGCAGGATGATACGTGTGCCCACTTCTTCCATGCCCACGCGCTCCCATGCCTTTTGCAGAGAGAGCGAAAGACCCTGCTCCAGCGAGTTGTATGCCACACGGCGAAAGCGGGTCAGGTATTTGCAAAGCTGCATCACAAACGTGGTCTTTCCGCAACCGCTGCCGCCGTATATCAGCCATTCGCCGCGAAGCTCTGGCCGTCCGAAGCTGGCGAGAAACGCACCGTCGAAGTCGGCCACGTCGAATTTTGCCTGCAAAACATTCTTGTTACTTATCGCCCTTGCCATGTCGTTATAACGGTTTTATGTCCACTTTGGCAGTACCGCCAGCCTGCTGGATGCACCAGCTCGCGAATATCATGCCTTTTGCGTCTTCCTTGCCAAGTTCCATTATCAGCAATGTAAGCCCTTTTGTCTTCGCTCGCCTCACGGTCATGGCTACGGGCGCGTCCCTGTACAGCCATTCGTCCATGATGCGGGGTACTATCTTTGAGGGCAGTCCTATGGTCACGCGCTGCGGTTTGTTCCAGCCTATCTCCTCGCCGTTCATACCCTGCCCCCTTTCTTGATTGTCCAGCACGCACGTTTCACGCGGCGCAGGTCGTTGTCCGAGTCCTTGATGATTGTGCCGATGTCTGCCGCACTGGTCACGCCGTTGGCTCTGCACACCGCCGCGATGTCCTCGTCGTTCACCACTTGCAGCTTCACGAACTTTCTGCCTATGCGGCTGTAAATCTCTTGGTAGCCCCTGCGGTTGAACCTTACGCCGCGTGCTATGCGCTTTTCCAGAAAGTTGGTGGCGCAAAGCACCAGACCGCACTGTCCTTCCAGCTGGTTGTACAGCGATATGAAAAAGTAGAGCACTTGGTCGCTCAGCTTGTCGGCCTCGTCCAGCACCACAAGCGGCTTCTCCACCGCTTGCAGTTCTTCCACGATGGCGTCCATTTGCTCGCTCACCGTTCCTGCCATGTCCTTGCCCAACGCACGCAGCAGCTTGGCGATAAACGTGCGCCTGTTCCAGTATTCCGAACAGCAGAGGTGATAAGTGGCGGGATGCTGTGCCGTGTACTGCTTTATGGCCTCTGTCTTGCCGCAGCCTGCCTCACCTGTCACGGCCATGGCGAGGCTCTCGTTCTTCGCGCTCTCCAGAATGAAGCCCATACGCTCAAAGCCTCTGGTCGCCACCGTTACCCATGCCGTGCCGTCGTGGCCTGTCTGTGCCGCGATGCTGCGCCACATGTCGTCGCTTATTGTGTCCCAGTCATTGTTCAGCACCTTGCTCAGCGTGGCAGAGCTGATGCCCATGCTCTTGGCGGCTTTGTTCTGGCTGCCTTTCTGTGCGCAGTAACTTTTAAGGCGTTCTGCTATCTGTACCTTTTCGTCTTTTGTCATGTTGTATGCTTTTTATTCGTTATTTACTTGATGTTTAGAAAATGGAGTAGTCGTTCACTTCCTCCTGCTTCGGTGTAGGGGCAGGTGGGGGTGCCGTCACTTCCACCGCCTTTGCGTCCTCTATGCCCAGCCGCTTGCGCTCTCGTGGCAGTTTGTGTTGTCCCCTGCTGTCGCAAAGGCAAAAGCGGTTCAGCACGTTGCCCAGCCGTGGGTTGTCCTTTATCAGCTCCTCAGTCGTGTGGAATGTTTCGGCCAGTCTGTCCGTCACGTGTTCTTCCAGTCGGTCGTTGAAGTCATGCACCTTTTGCAGTTCCAGCGCGTCGCCTGCCGTGCGGTCTGCCAAAGCCATAGGCTGCACATACTTTTCTGTAAGCATATAGCGCAGCGTGCCGTCCTCATTAACAGCCAGCACCTCGCCCAAGTCGTTGGGGTCATACAGCACACGCCACTTCTCGCCAGCGTGTTGCCTGAATGTCAGGTCGAACGTGTCATACTCTCGCTTCAGTCCTAACAGCGTAGGGCGCAACCCACCGCCACAAATGGCGTTTGTCTGTCCCGTCGTGTCGCCGAAGTAAAGCAGATAGTTTTCTTTCGTCAGCGGTAGCCGTCTTTCTGTGGGCAGTTTGCTCAGCAGCTGCATCATCTGTGCATGTTTCTTCTGTCGCTCTGCCGCAATCATGGCGTGGATTTGTGCCCTCACGCCCTGCTCGTCGGGGAACGTGTGGCGCAGCATGTTCAGAGCCTCGCTGTTCGGCTGTCGCTTGGGGTCTGTCGTTACGCCGTAGCCGCTCCAGTTGTTGCACCGCTTGCAATACGTTTTGTTCAGATACCCGAAATAAGGTTCCACCACTTTGGCCTTCGCGTTCTTCACTCTCGCAGGGGTCAGCTTGTCGCTCATGGCCAAATACAGCGGGGTCATGGCCTTTATGCCGTAGTGGTCGCATTGCAGCTGGTTTGCCCTCAGCATCTGGCCTGCCAGCTCCGCGCTGTGCTGTGCGGCGTTACGCAGTGCCTCAGTTATCAGCGCAGGTGTCTCGTGCGTGCCTATGGCGTAGCCTATGGGGTAGTCGCAGCAGGGGTCAAGCACCACTTCCAGACACAGACGGTTTGAGTAGGTCGTCACGTGGTGGCCTTGCGCGTCTTCCTTTACGGTCTGGTAGAGCAGCTCGCAGTCCCAGCCGTCCAGCGTCCACATAAGGAACGCCGCGCTTGGTCTTCTGCGCTTCACCTGCATGCTCCTTTCATTTCTGAAATTCGTTGCGCCGCGTCTGCCAGCTGCCGTCACAAGGTCGAGTTTTTCTTTCCACACGCCCACCGTGCTGGCGGTTATCGCTGCCCAACCCTGCATTTCTGCCACCTTGTTGTAATATTCGGCTATCATCACATTGTCAAGGTTGTTGTGGTGGGCTATCATCTGTGTAAGCACTGCCTCCTGCTGCACGTCGGCCACCTTGGCGGCGTTCGAGTTCTGGAACTTCTTGCTGATGAACACCACAGCACCCTGCTTCTGGTATTCGTTGAACTTCATGTGCAACCTCCTCGCGTTCTGTGGCAGGCTGTTCGGCCATGTGTCCGATATGCGCGGAAGTGCCGCAGCGGCTTTCTTCCAGAACTCGCCCAGCTTAATCTTGGCTTAGCTCTGACGTATGCGGTGGCTGTTCGCCCGCTCTATACACTCTCTGAAAGCGTTCATGATGGCGCAGTTGTTGGCATATTCCGTCTGCTTCTCGTTGCTCAGGTGCCTGCCGTCGGCCAACACATAGTCGGCGTAAAACTGCATGGCCTCGCCGTCGGGCTGCACACTCTCCACAAAGGGTTTGCTTTCGGCCTTTTCCTGCAAGTCGGGGTAGCGTCTGTAAACTTCCGTTTTGTATTTTAATGGCAGACTATCCACGGCAAACAGCGCAGGAGTACCATTGCAGCCACGACGAACGCGCTCTACCTTACCGCGTTGCGCAAGCTTCAACAAACTGTCATTTGTCATAATGCCAGCCGTCAGCTCTGTGTGGCTTATACATAGCGTGTTACCGTAATACTCCATATTAAAGCCCTCCTGCAAATGTCTGTTCCTCGTACAGCTGCTCAATGGTGCAGTGCTTCACCTCGCGGCGCACCGTGCCGTCCTTGTCAAACACCTGCACCGTGCCCGTGTGCTTGTCGGCCTCCAGCATTGCGCCGTTCTCAAAATACTGGCGCATATATCCGTCCTTGTCGTGGATGGTCTCCATGGCAGGGGTCAGCAAAAGCAGCACGCCGCCCTTCTGCATGGCAAACTTGCGTATGCGCAGGCTCAGAGGCGTGTCCAGAGCAAAGCTCAATGCACGCCAGATGGCCATGTCCGAACACTTGAAAGCCGCCTTTATCTCCTTGCGTGCTTCCTTTGTTATCTCAATCTGTTTTCTTGTTGCTTCCATTGTTATGGTGTTTTAGTTGTTATTATAAGTTTTCTAATATGTAGTCACGTTCCACGTTGCTCAGCTTATAGCCTTCTTCTACGTCAATGAGCACCACCTGCATCAAACCCACCAAGTCAATGGCTACCGTTTTCAGGTCGCCGTCGTCGTACTTGTCGGCTTTTGCCAGCAACATACGCGCAGCGGCTTCGGCTTTCTTTTCTGCCGCATCCACCTGTGCCTTCTTGCGGTCTCGCACTTCTTCCAGCGCACGCACGTGCTTCACAAGCTCGTCCACAATGTAGCACAGCTTGCCAGCGTTCCAAGCAGCACAAAACTCCTGCTTATCCATGCCACTGGCGGCCATGTACACCTTCTCGATTTCGGCATACTCCTCTGCCGTCACTTTCTTGCCCGTCAGGGCTTCAAATTCCTTTTGTAGCATTGCTTTATTAACTTTTAATGGTGATTATTCGTGATTTTCGGCCTTTTTCACTATCTTTGGCCGCTGTGTTATTACTAACACGGTGCAAAGATAATACGCAAATGCGGAAATACAAAACATTTTCGCATTTATTTTACGCATCTGAGGAAATAATTTGAGATATGAGCATTAACGAACGATTTAGCCAGATAATAACCGCCTTATTCAATGGTAATAAGAGCGCATTTGCTTCTGCAATAGGTGTAACGCCGTCTGTAGTTGATAATATAGTAGGTAAAAGACAGGGAAAACCGTCTTTTGATGTAGTCGAGAAAGTTTCCGCACTTGCGGAAATAAATATAAATTGGCTTATTACTGGTAAAGGTGATATGCTAAAAGGTTCAGGCGTGATGGCAGAACCAAGCAAAGACGGCACGGGCATACCACTCATACCAGTAGAGGCAATGGCTGGCTATTTTGCAGGCGAGCAAACCGTGCTTTTGCAGGAATGTGACCGCTACGTTGTGCCTGCGTTCAGAAATGCCGACTTCCTCATCCACGTGCGGGGCGACTCCATGATACCGCACTATTATTCTGGCGATATGGTGGCGTGCAAAATGCTTTCGCTTACAGATATATTCTTTCAGTGGGGCAAGGTCTATGTCATCAACACCGACCAAGGCGCACTTATTAAAAAGGTAGAGCAGGGAACCACCAACGAGAGCATCACACTGGTATCAGAGAACGAGAAATACAAACCTTTTGAAATATCACGCCGTGGCATCTATCAGATAGCCATTGTAATAGGTGTTATCCGAGCAGAATAAAAAAACGAGGCTCTTTTCGCTATTAAACACCCGTTAAACACTCGCAAACCACGATAAATAAAGGGTTTGCGCCATTTCTCGCCCCGTGCGTTAAATGGTAATTAAAGGGGTGTTTTCTCCGCAAAAAGACGCTTTTTGAAGCTATAAAAGGATAGTTAGGGGTATTATTCGCAAACAGAATGTCCTCCCAACTGTCCACCCAATAGTCCTCCCAACACCAAAAAACAAACGAAAAGTGCAGGGAAAAGCTGCCGCCACCCTGCACCAAATCACCGCCTTTCTGGCTGCCGTTTAACCACCGATTAAACACTGTTCAAACGCGCATTAAACGCCATTCTGCGCCACCGTAGGGCTGCACCCAGCCAAACACCCACCACACGCCCCATGGGCGGCGAGATACAGCCCCAAACACCCGTCCTGCCCCTCTCTGTCGCTCTCCATACGCCCAAATTCCCCATTTTAAGCCACTCTCGCGCCTTTTCTTTCTTCTGCCCTCCAATCTACCACCCAACACGTCAGGAAAGCCCATAAAACGAAAAGAGCGACGAAAAGCAGCCACCTCGCCACCTTTCGTCGCTCTCAGTTCAACCAAATTCAACCCCACGTCGTTCAATTTTCGCCTCGAATTAAACGCTCCACTGAACAGAATTAAACCAAAATTCAACCCAATTCAACCTTTTGCACATTTCGTTTTATCTCCCATCTTCTCCCAATCCACACGTAACTCCCTCATTTACAGACATTCCACCTCTTTCAGACTCACACCCACATTGTACATTTCGTTTTCATGCCCGTATCTGTTTGAACGCTAACATTGAAAAAACAGAGATTATTATAGAAATCATATTAGTCTCTCTTCCCCTCCATCTTATCTATAAATGTTTCGTAAATGAGAGGATAAGCATCACTTGCATTGAATGTTATGCCAGGACGCAATAGAGATTGCATATCATTGGTAAACTCTGGATCTTCCATCTTCTCCTGCATGTTATTGACAAACTGCTTGTAAGATGGAACCTTGTCAACTACGAACTCCATATACTGCTTGTAGCATTGAAGGACTTTATCAACACCCACTTCCTTTCGTTGTAAGGCAATATAAAGGTCAAAGAGGTCACGTCCTTTCTTGCGCTGGTAAAGGGCACGAAGTTTGGTGCCCAACAATTCCTCGAAATGATAGGTTGTCAGTTCGGCTTCGCCAGTGAACCATGAGTTCTCCACTTTGAACGGTATCTTTGTCAACCCAAGTACATTGAAATGTTCGAAGCAATTGATTTCAACTTTCAGACGTATCTGTACCGTAGGCGGTATTTCAGACTCCACACGGAACAACATCGTATTATTGTATCGTTTCTGCTTAGTTACCCTGTCTGGCAACCAGTCTAGAACTTCTCCTAATCGATACATGATTGGTTTGATTGGTCCAGGAGTAATCTGAACCAAATCAATGTCTTCGCTATAACGTGGCTGGGGTGAAAGATAGAGCTTATGCAAAGCTGTTCCTCCTCGGAATGCTAACTGCGATGCAAGGAACTCATCACTAAAGATGGAAACCAAGGCACGGCATATAATCAGGTCCTGTTCAATCTGCGCATTATCTATCCAAGGAGCATGCTCACTCCACTGTTGTATCGCTGTTCTGTTTATCATATATCGTCTGTTTCTATTTCTACGTTAATGTTTATTTTCCATCGATTGTCTCTGGATGATGGATTATTTTCTGCCGATGTACTCAAAGGTTGATATTTGAAATAACCAGATGATGTACGAAGCTGTTCATACAATTCATCTGCTAACTTCTTTTCTCTGACAACATTTTCAAGTATATAGCCAAGTCGTTGCCATACAACCTTTTTCACATAAGTTGCAAGTGGCGCAAACTGATTATTAATGTCAATCTGCTCTGAAAGTTCTTCAAGTATGGTGGCGACTCGTGACAATCCGCCTACATGTTGCTGATATTGCACTAAGTCAGCGGCGGTTAGAAGAGAATTTGATATACGGATAGTTCCCGTTTCAGTATTCTTTGTAATCAGGGCTTCCTCTGGCAGTCCATCCCGATAAAACCAATCTATGGTCACATTACGAGTAGAGACGACCCGACGCTTAGGAAAAGTCGTCATAACTAAGAATTGCTGGGGACGCTGATGAGCTGCGCCAAGCATCTCGGCTGCGCTTAGCATACATACATAGTAAGGCTTTTGGAGATACGACATTAACTGATCAATATAATAGGTTGCTGGCACAGATCCACGCAACACATATTGAGTGGGAATAATAACGTAATACCCTCTATAAACACTAGCTATAGTCTTATTTGAACATAGTCTGGAAAGTTCATTCTGAAGAATCTGTTCAGAAGAACACAAGTCAGCAGCCCTTACGTCCTCAACAGAAAACGTAGGAAAGCCATGAATAGCTCTATCTTCAATCCACTTTTGTAATGTCATAACGAGTAATTTTGGCGCAAATATAATAAAAAAAACATTAGCTTCGAACTGTTTTTGCCTAAGATCACTCTGTTTTATAGAATTTTATCTCAAAATTCGCATTTTTATCGAATTTGGAAGCAAAATACACGCATATAACTCTAAATATGAGATATGATAGCCGTCCAAAAGAAAGAGAAGCCAATTATTCAGTTTGATAGCACAATCCTTTGGTTTAGTTTATACCCATATTATATATCTATAACCTAAACTAAACCTTAATGCAAGAATGTGCAAAAATCTGCGTAAGTTCAAGATAAAAGTGCAATTTTCCTGCAGTGTTTCGCAAGCCAATACTATGAAAAACACTGCGGAGGTTTGCCCGAGCGGCAGGAGGGGCGCAAAGCCTCCTAAGAGCGTAACGAAAAAAATCAACTGGCAATGCATAAAATAAAAAGGGAGACCACTGTCTCCCAAAGATTAATTAACTTTGCATTGTCATGTACAAACAATTAACCTCGGAACAAAGGTACACAATTTCAGTGTTACTAAGCAAAGGATTGAAGAAAAAAATTATTTTGGATAATCAAGAAATATTACGGAAATAATTATCCATATTATTGCGTTTTACATCTGTTTTTAAACGAAATAGCACCAATTCAAGGCTCTACAATCAAAATTCAACTACTTTCTGCTCGATTTTCATTGATTATAACTACCTTTGCCATATCAGAGCTACCGCAAAATAGCACAAAGAATAAGCGTGGTACGACAGGATATGTGCAACGGTTGAATATCAAGGAATTGAACTTTCTGAGAATGTTCGGCTAAATGTTGAAATTTCGTCCGTACCGATTAAAGTGCAATGCGCTTGATTATCAAGGATGTGAAGATAGTGCGTGGTCAAATGAGACGCTCATAGATAAGCGTAGATATAGATAGTAAAAGATAGATAAAGGGTGTAACTCAATGAGTTGCGCCCTTTTCCTATTTTCAGATTTTTATAAAGGATTCTTGAAAACTGGGCATAAATTTCATAAATTTGTACCGGACGTATATTGTTCACCACGTTGCAGTAAGATTGCGTGGAACGAACGACGGAAAGAAAAACTTTAGACAGCCGAAGTATAGTCTAATGCGGTATTGTTTGAGGAAGAATGATGAAAGTGAAGAATATAATGATGGCAGTGGCATTGTGTATATAAAGTTATGTCGCATTTTTGTTACTAATTAGCGTGTAATCATAGACATAGCTATACAAAATCAATGAAAACATAAAAGTTTTATAATGTGAATGATAATAAATGCAAGAAAAAGCGTAACTTTGCACCCGATATCTTATCTCTCATTATGAGATATGGATATGAAGATGCAGACATAATATTGATAGAGACACAAAGCCATATAGTAGTAAGAAAGTAAAATGGCCAAGACTACTTGACGAATTTTGTTTTCATCTACTGGACTGGACAATATGTACTTCTAAGGTATGATTTTATGAGCAATGTTATTGTAATAATAGCATCGTCATCATACGTGATGGCAGCTAACAGTGACATAAAGTAGATAAAGAAAATGACGCAGGTTTGCTCGCTTCCTTCTTCTACAGCCGACGTAAACAACGATATGTATAACAACAAGTGTTTACCAAAGGGCATCCACGTTGTTGGGGCTGATGAAAAATCGGCTTCAAAAGTAGGAGGAATGTCCATTAACGAAGAACCGGAGGCTCCATGGGGATATTTGTTTATCCAGCATTTTGCAGCTGAAAAGTTCGACAAGATACTTGAAGAAGGCAATTGGGAAGGCGATTTCATTCCAAAGTGTTTCATTCACCGCACCATTGGTTATAAGCGCAAAGCAAATGGCAAAGGTGTAGTCAAAGAAGAGAAACCTTCAGTAAGCGGCCTCGTATTCTTGCAGGGCGAAACAGAAGACCTAAAGAATTTCCTCCAGAAGAATTTTCCACGATACCATCTTGTAAACAATTGTATGACAGGAGAACCGGCATCCATCAAGAACAGCGTCATGAAGCCGTTCATGAAAGTCATGGAGTCGGAACCAGAACGTGTGACTTTCCTTCGTGATCCTTTTGTGAAATTTGCAAGGGAACACGTGAAGCTCCGTGTTCTGACAGGAATCATGGCAGGACAAGAAGGATATGTCGTACGAATATTGCGCAACCGCCAGCTTGTGATGGACCTTGGAGGTTATGCCGTTGCCATCAGCAATGTACATAACGAAGATTTCGAAATAGCGGAATAAGAAACTAAATCAAATATAAATATGCGTGATTTCAAAGACATCAGAGTCGCAGTGGCCGGCACAGGCTATGTGGGACTGAGTATAGCTACATTGCTATCACAACATCATCATGTAACAGCAGTAGATGTAATACCAGAAAAGGTAGAAAAGCTGAACAACAGGATTTCACCTATTCAGGATGACTATATCGAAAAGTATTTGGCAGAAAAACCATTGAACCTTGTTGCCACACTTGACGGCAAGTCGGCTTATGCTGATGCCGATTTTGTGGTAATCGCGGCACCAACCAACTATGACCCGGTAAAGAATTACTTCGACACTACCCATGTAGAAGAAGTAATCGACTTGGTATTGGAAGTGAATCCTGATGCCGTTATGGTGATCAAGAGTACAATCCCTGTAGGCTATACTCGTAACCTTTACTTGAAATACGCTCAGAAAGGAGTCAAGAAGTTCAACCTCCTTTTCTCCCCTGAGTTCCTGCGTGAAAGCAAGGCTCTGTACGACAACCTATACCCAAGCCGTATCATCGTAGGCTATCCTAAGATCATCGACAAACCGGAGTTTGAAGCTGAGAACAAGGCAATAGAATCAGTAACCGACGTAGAGATGCTGAAAGAAGCTGCAAAGACATTCGCTGCCCTCTTGCAGGAAGGAGCCATCAAGGAAAACATCGACACCTTGTTTATGGGTATGAAAGAAGCAGAAGCCGTTAAGCTTTTCGCTAACACTTACCTCGCCCTCCGTGTAAGCTACTTCAACGAGCTCGACACTTACGCAGAAGTAAAGGGCTTGGACAGCAAGGCTATCATCGAAGGCGTAGGTCTCGACCCACGTATCGGTACACATTATAATAACCCGTCATTCGGCTACGGCGGTTACTGTTTGCCGAAAGACACCAAGCAGCTCCTCGCCAACTATCAGGATGTTCCACAGAACATGATGTCCGCTATTGTAGAATCAAACCGCACACGCAAAGATTACATCGCCGATGCTGTATTGCGCAAAGCCGGTTGGTACGACTATACCAACAACAACCAGTACGGCCATCCTTTCCCTTCAGGGGAGGGTCAGGGAGAGGCTCCCGTTGTCGGCGTTTATCGTCTGACTATGAAGTCAAACTCAGACAACTTCCGCCAATCTGCTATCCAGGGCATCATGAAGCGTATCAAGGCTAAAGGCGCAGAAGTCATCATCTACGAGCCAACCCTTGAAGATGGTACAACCTTCTTCGGCAGCAAGGTAGTCAACAACCTCGATGAATTCAAATCTCAGAGCAAAGCCATCATTGCCAACCGCTTTGATGACTGTTTGAAGAACGTGGAAGATAAAGTCTACACTCGAGATATCTTCCGTAGAGACTAAAGACCCTCCAAACCTCCCTGTTTAGGGAGGCTTACAAGACAAACGGGAAAAAACTTCCCCCCCCCTCCCCCTAAACAGGGGGACTGAGGGGGTCTTCTTCCTCCCCCTAAACAGGGGGACTGAGGGGGTCTCAAACTATGGATAGGAAATGGATGACAGCAGATCCTTTGGAGTATGAACTTCTTAAGGAGAATGCGAAGAAGAACCGCCAAAATGCTACTGAGGCAGAATCTGTCTTCTGGTCAATGGTTAAAGCATCAGCACTTGGGCAGAGATGCATCAGACAGCATATTATTGGTGATTATATAGTAGATTTCCTATTCCGCCGAAGCAGACTGATAGTCGAAATTGATGGCGGTTACCATTTCACTGACGAACAGCAACTCTACGATACTATCAGACAAGAATGGTTAGAAAACCAAGGTTTCAAGGTCATACGTTTCACAAACCAAGAAGTCTTATTTAACCCCGATTATGTCATTACAAAAATAAAACAAACCCTATAATCCCACCTCCCCCTAAACAGGGGGATCGAGGGGGTCTAAATCCTCCGCACCCCTCCGGACCATCCCCCTAAACAGGGGGAATGAGGGGGTCTTTATGGTAGAATACAACATAAATCTTGAAGGCAAGACAATTCTTGTAACAGGTGCTGCTGGTTTTATTGGCAGCAACCTCGTAAAACGTCTTTTCCACGACGTACATAACATCAAAGTGATTGGTATTGATTCAATCACAGACTATTATGATGTCAACATCAAATACGAACGACTCAAGGAAATAGAAGAAATAGCATCATCCCTAAACAGGGAGGACCGAGGAGGGTCCTGGACTTTCGTACATGCATCAATCGCTGATAAGGAAGCTGTAGAAAAGATTTTCACAGATAACAAAATCACTGTCGTGGTAAATCTCGCAGCTCAAGCTGGTGTACGTTACAGTATCACTAATCCAGACGCTTACATACAGAGCAACCTCATTGGTTTCTATAATATCCTTGAAGCTTGCCGTCATCACGAAGTTGAGCATCTTGTTTATGCTTCTTCATCATCTGTATATGGCAGCAACAAAAAAGTGCCATATTCAACAGACGACAAGGTTGATAATCCCGTATCTCTTTATGCTGCAACCAAAAAGAGCAACGAGCTGATGGCTCATGCCTATAGTAAACTCTATAACATTCCATCCACAGGTCTCCGTTTCTTTACAGTCTATGGTCCTGCCGGTCGTCCAGATATGGCATACTTCGGATTCACCAACAAACTGGTTAAAGGCGAAACCATCAAAATCTTCAACTATGGCCATTGTAAGCGTGACTTCACATTTGTTGACGACATCGTAGAAGGTGTAGTTCGTATCATGCAGCACGCACCAGAAAAGCAGAATGGCGAAGATGGTCTGCCAATTCCTCCATATAAAGTATATAATATTGGTAACAACTCCCCCGAAAACCTCCTTGACTTCGTTACTATCCTTCAAGATGAATTGGTTCGTGCTGGAGTACTCCCGAAAGATTATGACTTTGAAGCCCACAAGGAACTTGTGCCGATGCAACCTGGCGATGTGCCCGTAACTTATGCTGATACAACACCACTGGAACAAGACTTTGGATTTAAGCCAAACACAAGTCTAAGAGAAGGATTGAGACGCTTTGCAGAATGGTACTCCAAGTATTATAAATAAGCATTTCTAAAATATGTAGTATAACAAACAACGTTATTTTAAGTGTTATATGGAAAAGAGTATATTATCATTGTCCGATTTTGAGTCATATTTAAACGGTAAAAAAAAGTTTTCGTATAACTTTAAGGAGGCTACTAAAGATATATGGGTAAATAAGGATAAAAGTGAAACTTATGTTGAACCCGATTTCTCTTTAGTGGCTGAGATGAGTAATTGTACAAATTTAAACGAAGCCCAAATAATTCTTGTTGTTGCTGTAGGTGCAACAGGAAAAACAGAATTAACAAAGAGATTATCTTATGATTTAGGGTTCCCCGTTGTTAATCTTAGTCATACCAAAGTTGTTGCCAGTAATTCGCTAACAGGTCTTATATTCAAACATTTACAACCAATGGATGGAGGAGCTTGGTTGCAAGACATTGTAAGTGGTAAAACAAGTATTATTATAGATGCTTTGGATGAAGGATATCAAAAGACAAATACTCAAGGTTTCTTTGACTTTCTTGACGATGTGGCAGCAAATGTTTCAACAAATAGTTGCTCTTTTATTATGCTCGGTCGTACTAATGCTATAGAATTAACTTCCCTTTATTTAGATGATAAAGACGTAAAAGTTGCCGTACTCCAAATTGAACCGTTTTCATCAATTAAGGCAAAAGAATTCATAGACAAGCAAGTATCATTATCTCATAATGATCATCAGTATATGGAAACTTATATTAAGACACGTGATTATGTGCTTGATTCCTTAGGAGATTTTTTTAAAACGGATTCATCATATAATGAGAACCAACGTTATCGATTTATAGGCTATGCACCAGTACTGTTGGCTATTTCAGAATTTTTAAAACCAGAAAAGGTAGGCAATTACAAGGCTGTATATGAGGATTTAAAGAGTAACAAAAATAAATCAATCTCTCTTATATTAGATGTCGTTAATAGAATCCTAATACGAGACAAAAAGAATAAAATTGTTCCTAATCTTATTGAGGATATAGTAAAGTCGCGTGATGCAGAATTTAAGCAAAAAGCAATAACTGAAGCCTACACCCCAGAGGAACAATGTGCTCGTATATTGTACATTCTCCTTGGGGAACAATTTCCATATCGACCAATAGAAGACGATGATTTTGATGTAAAATATCGCAAGGGATTGGAAACATGGATGGTAGAACATCCTTTTTTGAAAGACCGTAACCCTGCTAATGTTGTTTTTGAATGTTATATTCTTGCTAAACTCGTTGTAAACAATAAATATAAGGAAGCTGTTTACAAATATATGCGTACAAGACGTGTGAACTCTTTTATGCTCTTTTACTTGTATATTGAATTGAACAAAAATGAACAGATAGATGCAGAGGTAATTCCTTATTTATATAACTCTTTAAAAACTTTAGACAGTAAGGAACTCAATTATAGTCTTGAGATAGAACCATCAGACAAAGATATCGAAGAACCACTATCTTATGATGTATCTTTTGTCCCTTTTGATTCGAAACAAAAAGAATATGAATTTATAACATATTTAAATGGACCTATGGTATGGCATGGGCCTATATCAGATGTAACAATAGATATTTCTAATGACTTTGTTATGGAAGATGAACGAATAGACATGTTTGCACCATCATATATAAACTGTAAAAATCTCGTGGTCAAATCTAGTGAACTTAATTATAGTAATCGTGGACGATTAAATAATATCATAATTGAGGCTGAAAATATTGTTTCAGAAACATCTACTGGAATGGTACCACATATTAAAGGCGTTGGATGTAACAAAGAGGCCCTATCGTTTATTTGTTTTGATAGATTGTCATATCCATATTGTGATTATCAAAAGAAAAAGAGTGAAGAGGATGTTGAGATGTCATCAGAAATGGTTGAAGCTTATAAAAAAATGCGAAGAACATTAATAATGTTCCGTTCACATAGTAAAGGCCAATTGGCTAAACATCATGAAAAGATTGACAATCGTATTGGAAATACATTAGTTGGTAAAGCTGTTATTGATGCTCTCTTAGATAAACATATTATATATCAGAAAGAACATGTTTATGTAATTGACAATGATTCTATGGATCATTATCTTGGGGTAAAATTTGATGGTATTAGAAATAGTACTATTACAAAACCAATGCTTAATTTCTTGGATGATATAGTAAAGAATATGAAGTCTAAATGTAAGCACTCAAATTAGGACTTAAATTAGAAAGAAATATCTTCGCTGCTGAATTTAAACATTGAATTATGTACAGCAGTGAAGATTTGGATATTTTCGATAAGTGAGAACAATGAAAGCTAGCTTTCAAATTGCCGAGTGCAGCTTATCTTCTGTAAAACTATACATAATAACTTTTTTCAAAAAACTGATAGGTGTAACTACTTGTAATATAGAGGGGACGTTGTATTGGTGATATACATTCAAATGTATGCTGCCAGCACTAAGCAAGATGGTGATTGAAGAGCAAAACGACTTCGCAAAACATCATCCCGGCGTATTGTAAGGTTAGCAAAAGTGCCTATACATAGGGCTATGCCCTAAATTGAGTACTAACAAAACATGACCAACTGTTTGTTTGTCTTTGAAGGTGGAGTGGAAAATTAAAGAATTTGGAAAATAAATTGCGATGAGAATTTCAAAAATACATATTCAAAATTTTCGTAAGTTGAAGAATTGTACGCTTGATTTTGGAGAAAAGCGAACAATTCTTGTTGGAGCAAACAATAGCGGTAAGACTTCTTGTATACAAGCTATCGTTCGTTTTCTAAAAGATTATAGAAGCTTGTCAACGAGAGACTTTACTTTGTCTAATTGGGAAGCACTCAATAAAGTAGCAGAGAATTGGATAAAAGATGAAAATTCAAAGCCTTCTCTGAACGACATAATAGGTTATCTTCCCCAAATGGACGTATGGATAGAGGTTGATAAAAAGGAAGCCTATTTGGTTAAAGACTTAATCCCTTCGTTGGATTGGGAAGGTAAGATAGTTGGTGTTAGGATTGTTTTTGCCCCAACAGATGTTGAAACTTTATATGCGGATTTTAAGGTAGCATATACTAATGCGGAGAGTTTGAGAGAAGAAAAAGATGGACTGGAAATCTACCCTAAGGATTTATGGGATTATCTAAATAGGGGAAAACTAAATTCTGAGTTTAGATTAAGGTATTACATCTTGGATATTAAAAGGGAACCAGATAATAATGATGATGTTCAGCCTTTGCCAAATATTGAGTTTGATGAAGGTAATCCTTTAAGATCAATTATAAAAGTTGACTCTATTGATGCAGAAAGGGATTTCTCAGACCCTGATTCAGATAACCATGTAAGTAAAAATACATTGTCTAAACAACTTCAGAACTATTATGAGAAGCATATTAAGCCGAAAGATTCTCAATTAGAAAAAGAAGATATTGGATTGCTCTCTGCATTACAAGAAGCAAATCAAACTTTAGATGATAATATAGGTATAGCTTTTAAAGGACGAATAGAAGAACTGAAAGGTAAGTAAATGATCTAAATTATTTATATATATCAGTACTAATATGGTTCATTTTCCGTTTTATAGAATAAATAGAATTATGAAACCAATAAAAGTACTTGAATTATCAGAGGTTGATCGCCTCAAATTAGAGAAAGGCTATCATAATGGCCCTACTCATAGTTTTCGTATCAGATGCAAATCCATATTGCTGAAGTCAGAAGGTAAATCAGCTCCCCAAATAGCAGAAATGCTTGAGGTAACAGTACCTACTGTCTACACATGGGTAAAACGTTATGAAGAAAATGGCATCAAAGGCTTGGAGACACGTCCTGGTCAGGGGCGAAAGCCTATTATGGATTGTTCTGATGAAGAAGCAGTCCGCAAGGCAATTGAGGAAGACCGTCAGAGTGTGTCCAAAGCACGTGAGGCATGGCAGAATGCGACTGGTAAAGAAGCCAGTGACATTACCTTCAAACGTTTTTTAGAAACATTGGTGCAAGATATAAGCGTATAAGAAAACGCCCAAGGGGCAAACCCTCACCGCAGCTCTACGCATACAAGAAAGAGACGTTGCAAGAACTTGAAGAACTTGATTCCAAAAGAGAACTTATGCTATATTATGCCGACGAAAGCCATGTTTGTACAAATGGTTATGTTCCATATGGCTGGCAATTCAAGAATGAGGATATTTACATCCCATCCGAGAAGGCAGCCCGGCTTAATATCTTTGGCATGATTACCAAAAGGAACCAATATAAAGGTTTTACCACACAAGAGTCCATCAACGCAGACAAGATTGTGGACTATCTTGACAGATTCTCTTTCAATGTTACGAAGAAGACTGTAATTGTCTTGGACAATGCTTCTGTTCATAGAAATCGGAAAGTTAAAGAACTGAGGAAAATTTGGGAGAAAAGAGGATTGTTCCTCTTCTATCTTCCACCTTATTCTCCAGAACTTAATCCTGCCGAGATTCTTTGGCGTATACTTAAGGGCAAATGGATAAGACCGATAGATTACGAGACTACGGACTCGCTTTTCTATTGTACGAACATGGCCTTGGCGTCTGTGGGTACGAACTTATTCGTGAATTATTCATATTTATAAAATTAATTTTGAACAGTTACTTATCTTTCTTATTAAAGAAGGGTGGAGTTTTGTATTTACAAATATCGATTATGAAGACTCTAATTCGATGTCAAGAATTGAAGTATTATTTTACTGCTTTCTGTTTATTGTTAGGCAGTATTATGCCCATTGATGCACAAACAATTAGACAAATTGAAGTATCTTTCCCTATACTCAAAGGGAAGATGAAACTTCAGGGAGTTATTTCACAAGTAGCAGAAGCACCACAGCAATCACCTATATTGGTCTTAGTAACGCCACCACAAGCTTTCAATCGGGACTATGTTGGCTTCTTTAAGACTTTATCTGATTCCTTAAACAGCAGGGGGTATACAACGTTCAGATATGGCAACCGCAGTTACTCCGACACCCTTCTAGGAAATCAGCTTTACGAAGGTCGTTATACCATGCACGATGCAGCTAACGACCTACATGATGCTTTAGCCTTCCTGAAGTCCGACGAACGTTTCGCTTCACACCCCGTGGGCGTTATCGGGCATAGTGAAGGAGGTTCAGTTGCTATTATCGAGGCATCAAGAAACACGGAGGTAAAACAACTTCTACTCCTGGCTACTATGGGGGTGAAAGGAGAGCAAGTATATTACGAACAAATTATGTCGCGTCTCACTCCTTTTTTTAAGTGGCACTCATATTCAGAAAGTAATATCCTTAGGTACATGATTTACCGAATAGCTCGCATATTAGCTTCTGAACCAAGAGATAAGCAGGCAATAAAAGAATTGCAAAAGGAAATGGCTAAGATTTATCAGCAGCATGCGAGTTTGATTAATTCATCCTTTGGTGTACAAACACAGCAAGAATTTGTAAAAAGTCAAACAGAACCATTCAAAAACGACGCACGCCTACTTGCAGCCACTCGCTATAACCCGGAAAAATATCTGCAGAGTATTCGCTGTCCAATCTTTATTGCTTATGCAAAAAACGACAACTTGCTTAATTATATCGAACACCAAAAAGGAATAGAGTGTACACTTTTAAAATACCAGCATTTTAATTTCTTCTCTATTGCGATTGACGACGCAAATCACTCATTTGAAGATCAAGAATCCTACTTACCACTCTATGTTAGCGTCCATAGAAAAGAATCGAAGCTCTATTTAGGACAAGCATTTACCACCTTATTAGATAATATAACAAAATGGCTTCAGATATCAACAAATTAGATGTAGTAATGTTTTCTATATTATCTAATACTCGAACAGGAGTAGACACTTTTATAGAAACTTCAAGACAATGGATAGAGAAAGAAGGCTGTAAAGTTCACCTTATTTATATTGTTGACGTGAAGTACGGTCTCCCCAAAGTAAAAAAACGCAATGGAAATATTAGAGCAGAGCTACCAATGCCTGAAAATATGCCTGCATTACTCTCAGATAGCGATAAACAAACGGCATACTTTTTACATTGTTATAGGATTTTGTCGACCTATTTCTCAACTATGCAAAACATTATCTGGCATGTACAGATGCCTTTCCTTGCGAGGCTTGCATCTATATTTAGGAAGAATTTAGGAGGAGCGATTATTACCCATGTTCATATTATACCATGGAAAGGGTATTACGACTCCGACGAAATTAAATTCAATAAAATATATGCTTCGTACATCGATGGATATATCCACGATTTAGGAAATGACCGCTTCGAGGAGTATGCATACAGTGTCTCAGACTTGGTAATATGCGTTACGGAATCAGGTAAGAAGCATATTATGGACACTTACATACAAGACCTATTCAAAGATGGTACAACTTTGGATATGGTTTATGACTTGTATAAATTTGATAGAAAACTTAGTATTATAAACGAAGATAGGATGCTCGCTCCAAGTGTCATTCTTAAGAGTAGAATGATAATAAGCGATAATGAAACCTCTATTGTGGCATAGCTCTTTGACATGATTTGTTTTGAGATAATGCGGATACATTGATATTTAGCAAAAACCGCACCACAAAGAAATGGAAATAGCAACGTAAAATATTGCTCAATGCGCATCATGCATAACCCCAATTGATTGAAATGTAAAAAGTATACTAGAAAATAGCCAATTGCAGTAACACTTATTAATGTCCAAGCGCGTTTTTGCGATGATTGGGCTATGGTTCTGAAAAAAAGGCTTACTAGTAAAGACTTGTAAAAGGTAAGGAAATAGAAACCACCACTCGTTGTTGTAACTATTAATTAATGTGGTGAAATTGAGAATGCATTCAGTGGAGAGGGAGTAATCCTCGGGGGCGATGATGCATCCCATAGGGATGAAGATTGCAAATACTACCCAATAATTGAGTAAAAGTTTAAGGTTCCTACGTATTGGGCTCATCGTGTGTTCTTGTGTCTTCTCATAAAGGGTGAAGAGCCCATATCCACTCAAAAAAATGTAAAGGGGTACACAGAATGAACCCACTTGCGAAAGTGCAAATACAAGGGGCTTATGATTCCAAAAGTTGATGAACGTGGTGCATCAGCTACTCTCTCCTGTGTGTTGAACAAGTGGAGGAATAACATCAAAAGAATGGCAATTCCTTTGAATTCCAAACTTTCTTATTTTGTCATTTATCTATAAGTTCTGGGGCTTCGTAAGGATGGCGGAGAAATTACACTTCTTCAAAATCTATATACTCGCCTTCATTCTTTTCAAAAATTTTGCCACTACGCCGTTGTCGTGAGTTAGGACGAGTTCCCTCGTGGTGAGCATCTCCAGCAGAGTAAGATGTGTGAGGGCGCTGTGAATGGTTGGCACTATTATAATGTTGCTTGTTTTGTTGTTGCCCAAAAGACTTGTTGCCGAAAAATATCTTGAATCCTGTGCGCAGAAAGCCCCATGCTGCTATGAAAAGGCCGAATATGAGGCTGAATATAAGGATAAACAAGCATCCGAGGAAATTTGCCATGTTTGTAGTTGTCAGTTTTTAGTGGGGTTAGAGATTTATTCGCCATGTAGTGCTCGCTGAGCCCCAAGGCTCATGCTGCAGATGGCAAAATAGACACTAGGGTAAGCGTCTACTCCTTACTTTGCAACTTTTGTGCCAAGCGCATTGTCGGCGATGGACGTTAAGATGTAAAGAATGATAATGGCGGAGAAACCAGCCCAACCGAGGAGCAGCAGAAGTACGAGGCTAAACAGAATGAAGACATAGCGAATCTCATTGCCGCGAATGCCGAAGTGCTTGAACTTGAGTGCAAACATCGGAATCTCTGCCACGAGTAGCCAACACGAGATAATCACGCCTACCAACAAACCAATGGAGAGGAGTTCTCTTTGCAAATCCGAGAATGCTTCGCCTGAAAACGATATGCTCAAAGCAGCCCAGAAGAGAGCGTTGGCAGGGGTTGGAAGACCTATAAAAGATGTAGTCTGTCGTTCGTCAAGATTAAACTTGGCCAATCGGAGGGCAGAAAAAGCTGCCATAAGGAAAGCTAGATAGGGAAGATAGTTCACCACGAAGGGGTGGCTCAATAATCCAGTACCCGTATCATCCGTTCCAATTTGTGCTTGTTGTAGCAGACTTCCTATTAAGCTAAATACAATGGCCGAGGGGGCGAATCCAAACGTAATGTCATCGGCCAAAGAGTCTAGTTCCTTGCCTACAGGTGAAGATACGTGGAGTAGGCGAGCGGCGAAGCCATCGAAGAAATCGAATATGGCGCCTAAGATAATGAAAGCAAATGCCGTAGAATAGTTGGACTGAAAGGCAAAATAGGTGGCAATGCAGCCTGAGATGAGGTTGCAGCATGTCAGTGTGTTGGGTATATGCTTCTTCATGATAAGTGCTATTTTATGCAGCTACGAGTTGGCAAGCATGCAAGGAGTCATAATCTGAATTCTTCCTTGCCAGGCACGGAAAGCCTAGGGTACTTGTCAACTCGTAGCTGAAGTTTTATGGTTATTGGAAAAATGTATTTGAGGGGAGGAAATAGCCTATGTTAGGGACTCTCCTTAAATGTTTTTTAGCTTTGCTATTACGGTTTGGTTGCCCACGGTGGCTTGTCCCATACGCACTTTTACCTCAGAATTGAGGGGAAGGTATACGTCTACGCGTGAGCCAAACTTGATAAAGCCCATGTGCTCATCAAAGTAGCAATCTTCACCTTCTCGGGCATAGGTTACGATGCGACGTGCTACGGCTCCTGCTATTTGTCGTACTAGCACCTCGCGTCCATCGGGTGTTTCGATAACTACCGTTGAACGCTCATTCTCTGTGCTCGCTTTGGGTAGCCATGCTTTGTGGAAATTGCCGTTGTGGTGGACTACTTTCTTGACTACGCCCTCCACGGGAAACCAGTTGGCATGAACATTGGTAATCGACATGAAAATGGATATCATGAGTCGGCGGTCGTGAAAATATTCGTTTTCATCGACCTCTTCGATTACTACCACGCGTCCGTCAGCAGCAGCCAAAACAGTATGATCTTTTTCGCCGTTAAAAATGCGGATAGGGCAGCGGAAGAAGTTGACTGCAATGACATATAATATTGCGCAGATGACCACGTATACATAGAATGGCCAAAGCGTAATGCCTTTGAGTAGATAGTAGAGCAAGAGGCCTACTACAACGATGGCTATCAAGCTATTGCGCAAAATGTCGTTGCCTTCGCTGTGTAGTCGTACTTTTTTTATTTTGTGGTTTGCCATTAGAATCGGTTTGTAGTAGAGTGCAGATAAGGATAGATATTGTGAAGGCAAAGCATATTGAGAGCTTGTGCCTAGAAAGCGCAAAATGCAATTTTTGCACACTTCAGCGGGGCAAAGATAGTAATAAAATCTTAAAATCCCTCTTTTTTACTCCTTAATCCATTCTTTTGAGAGTGCGCTTTCCAATTCTTCGCCCGAGAGACGGAGGCGAAAGGTACCTTTTTCGGCTATGGAGATGCTCCCAGTCTCTTCCGATACCACCACGGCAAGGCAGTCACTCTTCTGCGAGATACCCAGTGCAGCACGATGGCGAAGTCCCAAGGATTTGGGAATATCTGTATCGTGAGAGATGGGCAGAATACAACCTGCAGCACGAAGGCGTTGGTGTGAGATTATCATGGCTCCATCGTGAAGGGGACTGTTCTTGAAGAAAATGTTTTCGATGAGTCGCTGCGTGATATTTGCATTGATTATGTCGCCAGTATCAATATATTCGCTTAGACCTACGTAGCGCTCTATGATGATGAGTGCTCCCACTTTTTGCTTGCTCATGTTGATACACGCCATTACAATGGGCATGATATCCTCGCGGTGAACGTTCGTTTCCTTCTGCTTTAAACTCTTAAAAAAACGTTTGAGGAAGAGTGTGCCTGGGCGTGTGCCAATGGAAGAAAAGAATTGGCGAATTTCTTCTTGAAATAGAACAATCAAGGCGAGTGAGCCCACATTGACCAACTTGTCGAGAATTGAACCAAGCAAGCGCATCTCAAAAATCTGAGAAACAAATATCCATACCACGATAAAGATGATGATGCCGATGAAGATTTTGGCAGAGCTTGATTCCTTCATTAATCGGTAGATGTAGTAGAGCAAAATGGCTACCGAGAAAATATCGATGATATCTTTGATTCCAAATGTGAGCATAGGCGAGGATGAAAAAGTGGTGTAGCACACGGTGTAGTGTGCTATGGGAGGTGGCTATTGAGAGAAAAACTTAGTAGGCTCTTAAGCCTTGCACATTCCAACGATGCGCTTAGCCTCTGCAGCTTCCTTAACGTCGTGCACACGCAGAATGTGCGCCCCCTTTGTGAGGGCTATGGTGTTGAGCACGGTGGTGCCATTGAGCGAAGTCTGCGGTGTGCCGCCTAGAAGTTTATAAATCATTGATTTGCGTGAAATGCCTACTAGTAGTGGCAGTCCGAATACGTGGAAATCTTCTAAATGAGCCATCAGCTCGTAATTGTGTTCCATCGTTTTTCCGAATCCAAAGCCTGGATCTACAATGATATCCTTCGCTCCCATCTGACAAAGGCGGTCGATACGTTCGGCAAAATAGAGCATCACTTCTTGGCGCAGATTATCATAATGGGGGGCAAGTTGCATGCTATCGGGAGTGCCCTGCATATGCATCATGATGTAGGGCACGTGGAGTTGTGCCACTGTGCGAAACATCTGTCGGTCCATCATGCCGCCTGATATATCATTGATAATATCTGCTCCCTCTTCTTCTATGCACATACGAGCCACGTCGGCACGGAAGGTATCTACTGAAACGGGTACATCAGGGTAGAGCTTTCGGATAATGCGTAGTCCGCGTCGCAGTCGATTCATCTCCTCTTCGGTACTCACATCGTTGGCTCCAGGACGTGAAGAGTATCCTCCGATATCTATCATGTCGGCGCCATCATTCATCATTTGTTTTACGCGTTGGGCGATATGTTCCTCGTCGGGAGTACGGCTCTCGGAAAAGAAAGAGTCGGGCGTCACGTTGAGAATGCCCATTATCTGAGGTTCGCGAAGTTCGAGGAGACGACCTCGCAGGTTGAGTGTGATCATGTTGTTATTGGTTTGGGTGACAAAGTTAGTGCAAGGCGAGAGAAAGGCAAAGGAAAAAACTTGTTTTCTCGTTTAACTTGATTAAAACATTTTGTCGTATAGTCGCAGTTCTGAGATTGTGTGTAAGTTGAACACCCATCCTTAAAGGAACAAAACGTGATAATAGAGAATAAAAGCCAATGTAAAATATTATTGTAGCGCGTGCGTATACGTTTGTGAGGAGAAGGTGAATGAATATGAGAAGTCTTTATTAAGTGTAGATGATGCTTCTCGTATCGGCGTTATAAGTAAAATGCAGCAATGTGAGTTTTTTCTCAATCGATTCGCCAACGAATGTGGTCGTAGTCTGCCATGTCCTCTATGATTCGTTTCGAGGGACGATAGGCAGGTGAGCTTATATCGCGCTCGGGGTGATAGTAATATGAACGTACGCCAGCTAGGCGGAAGATGAGTTGGTAAGCGTTGTCCGTCATCAGCGGTCTATCTTTGGTATGCTCAAGATCGCTTATTAAAGTAGAATGAGAGTTACGGTAGCGGTCGGATGTCCATACGATGAATGGCACATCATACTGATATTTCACGCGTTGGGGCGTGAGTTCTCCCTTGACGCGTCCCATTTGGTCTTGGTAGTCGTAGATTTCTTCACCATGGTCTGAAAGATAGATGATGACAGCATTCTTCTGACGGAAATAGTCGAAAAGTCGCCCCATTAGGTAGTCGTTGTAGCGAGTGGCATTGTCGTAATCGGCAATAAACTGACGCTTCTCTTGGTTGAGATAAGAAGCCTGGTTGGGTACGTCTTTTGTATGAAATGTCTCAAACTCGCGCGTATGTGGAAATCGTTCACCCGCTAACACGTGTTGTCCCACAAGGTGAAGTATGACGAAAGAGTGCTTACTTGCTAGGTTCGCGTTAGAAAAGAAATCGTCAATAAGGGGACCGTCGTAATCGTAGCAATCTTTGTTAGTTTGTGAATAGTACTTTCGAATTTCAGGATGATAAAGGTAAGCATTGAGTGCAAAGGCAAATGCTGCATTCGTGCACATGTCTCGCTGATTGTCCCAAAAGAGAACGTTGTAGCCTGCTTGGCGCATTACGGCTGGGAAATAAGGCTTTTCGTTCCAACTCTCGCCATGGCTGAGACTATTGCAACTCAGGAGGTTGCGAATTACGGAAGTCGTGTTGTTGTAGGGTGCACAGACGTTGGTGAATGCTACGAGATTGCCTCGCTGCTGCTCTTCTTTCATGCGTGGAGCGGTGGGGAGTGGGTATCCATAGAGACTACTGTGGTATTTTATATACGATTCACCGATAACGAAGACCACGCAAAGACTGTCGGCAGGCATCTCAAGTTGAGCATCACACTTTATCTGCAGCGTGTGGTTCACGGCTTCACGCATCTCCTCTCCTTTTAAATAAATGCCCCTTGCCGACATGATGATACGCGAAAGACTATCGCTCGTGAGGTCGGCATAATCGAGATCCCACAGAGAAAGTTCCTTGGTAGATTGCGTGCGAAACAGGGAAACGTAGACTTTGCTGTCAGTGCATCCACAAGCAATAATAAGGAGTGCAACTCCTCCAATGACCATCTGCACGCGTCGTCCGATATTTTTCCGTAGGTTAGGATAGAGCCATTCGGCTCCCATAGCTACTGCCACAATACATGCCCATTCAGCCATAACGCGCAGCGTGGTGGTGGATAGTAAGAAAGTGCTTACAAATTCGGCACTTTCGCGTGCATTGGTCTCGGCTAGAAGCGTAAGGAGCATGGGAGAAAAGTCCATGCGGAAAGTACTGCCCAAAAACATGTAGATAAGGGCAAGCGCAAAAAACACAACATAGCCCACCACCTTTATCCACCTGTGCTTCACTAGGCAGAAAAGGGTACATATAAGATAAGCTTTAAAACTATTGAAGACGATGCCCTCGGAAACTTCAAGAACAGAGAAATCAAGTGCGTGGGTGGCGGCGTATAAAAGGCTGAATAAGGGGGCTTTACTCGTCCATACCACGTAAAGAAGGAAAAAAGGCAGTTGTTGTATTATGGGCGCAGCAAGGTTGCGTAGGTAGGAAGCAACGTGGCGAAATAATAAGGATAGATGGCTAGAGATGATGGGCATGGGATGGGGAAATTGTGAAACTGCAAATGTACAAACTTTTTTGTGCAAACATAGGTGTATATTCGGAGGAAATGATACTTTCGCACGTAAGATTATGCCATTTTGTCTCGAATGTAGGCTCGTCCTATTTAATAAATATTAAAAAAGTGGCAGAACATAGCATTTCTTCGTAACTTTGCACTGAAAATTCGAAGAGTCTGGATATATGAACGTTCGGGGATAACAAAAACATGGCTGAAGCCTGCATCGGCACATCCTTTGCAGGCATTTGTTGTGTCATGTTGCGAACGCTCCGCGTGAGCATTTCCCAACGTGAAGAAGAAGAACTATGCGACAACTAAAAATTAATAAGAGTATTACCAATCGCCAAAGTGCGGCGTTGGACAAGTATTTAGTGGAAATTGGCCGTGAAGAACTCATCTCAACCGATGAAGAGGTGGAACTCGCACAACGTATTCATCGCGGAGGTCCCGATGGACAAGAAGCTCTCGATCGCCTAACACGTGCCAACTTGCGCTTTGTTGTCAGTGTGGCCAAACAGTACCAGAATCAAGGACTCGCGTTGAACGACCTAATCGACGAAGGCAACTTGGGCTTGATCAAAGCTGCTCAGAAGTTTGATGAAACTCGTGGTTTTAAGTTTATCTCTTATGCCGTGTGGTGGATTCGTCAGAGCATCTTGCAGGCCATCTCAGAACAAAGCCGTATCGTACGTATGCCGCTCAACCAAGTGGGATTCCAAAGCAAATTGACCAAAGCAATCGTCAATTTTGAGCAGGAATTTGAGCGTCGTCCCTCTGTGGCAGAACTAGCCGATTTGCTCGAGACAGACATTAGTAAGGTACAGGAAGCCCTCGGTACAAATGGTAAGAAGGTGAGCGTAGACGCTCCCTTTGCCGATGACGATTCCAATTGTCTTATCGACATTATGACCGATGACTCCGCTCCTGGTACTGATAATCAGATGGAGAAAGAATCACTCTCGGCCGACCTCGATGCTGCACTTAAAACGCTCTCGGATCGTGAACGTCAAGTACTGAAAATGCTTTTCGGCATTGGCCGCAACGAGATGACTGCTGAGGAAGTGGCAAATACACTCAATCTTACGCGTGAACGTGTGCGTCAGATTAAGGAACGTGCTTTGCGCCGCTTGCGTGAGGCTGACAACATTAACATTCTGACAAAGTATTTGGGATAATATCCCATCTTGCTGCGGGGCATTCTCGATATAGAGAATGCCCCGCTTTCTATGTGAAAGTGAGTACAAAGCTCGACTAAGAACGTGTATTCTTAAAAGTATTAACCATCTTGTCACACCTTATATAGGGAAAAACTTCGTACTTTCACTTATTTTGTGTAAGTTTGCATGCGAAATAGTTGAAAGCTTGTGCAAGTGTTATCTTTCGCATTGTAGCACAAATATAGCTTCCCTAACTGTGGCCAAGCTTGCGGTGTTGAACCGTGAATATGCAAGGCATGTCCGAGGACTCATGGCTCATAAGGCTGTAAGTCCGTAGTTTACGTATGGATTTTACAAACGGAGCGGACGGGGTTTATGTATAACTAAATCATTCTTCCATGGGGCTATTACTCCTATATCTTATTGGTGCGCTAAGCATCTCGTTTTTATGTTCCATCCTTGAAGCCGTGCTTCTTTCGGTGCCCATGTCGTTCGTGTCAATGCTTGAAAAAGAGAATCGTCCTGGTGCCGCACTGCTGAAAAAATACAAGCAAGATATTGATAAGCCTATCGCTGCTATACTCTCGCTCAACACCATCTCGCACACTGTGGGTGCTGCAGGCGTAGGAGCTCAGAGCGCAGAAGTGTTTGGCTCGGATTTCTTTGCTCTGACATCGGCCATCTTAACATTGCTAATCCTTGTTCTCTCAGAAATTATTCCGAAAACCATCGGTGCTGCCCATTGGCGATCAATGGCCATTCCTTGTGCACGAGTTATCCACGCATTGGTTATTATCACATATCCGCTCGTACTCATGGCGGAGCTGATTACCCACGTGTTTTCAGGTAAGAAACAGCAGGCTACTGTAAGCCGTGAAGAAGTCTCGGCTATGGTTACAGTGGGAGCAGAGGAAGGCGTGTTCGAGAAGAAGGAAAATAGAATGATTCAAAACCTCCTCAAACTAGACGATGTGAAGGCTCGCGACATTATGACGCCGAGTTCCGTCGTAGAAATGGCTGAGGAAAGCATGACGTTGCGCGAATTTTATCAAAACGAAGCCTATCGGCAATTCTCTCGTATCCCTGTATACAACGATGAGAACGACGACTACATTAAAGGCTACGTATTGCGCCAGAGCATACTTGAGAAACTTGCCGAAGATAAGTTCGACCTACGACTTTCTGATATTATGCGTCCAGTGCTCTCTTTCCAGGAAACAGAAAATGTGTCGAAAATATGGGAGCAGCTTTTGGCTAAAAAGGAACATATCTCCGTGATTATCGATGAGTATGGATGTTTCCGTGGTCTTGTCACAATGGAGGATGTGATCGAAACAATGCTTGGCATGGAAATCGTCGACGAGAAGGATACCGTTACCGATATGCAGGAGTTCGCCCGTGAAAAGTGGCAAGAACAACAAAGCAAAAAGTAAGGCAAAATGTTTCGTTTCTTCGTACTTTTATTGTTACTACTCATACTGCCCGACTTGTTCATTTGGTGGAATTTCACCAAAGTTCAGTCGGGCTTTTGGCGTACATTCCTCGTGATGCTGCCCACCGCCTTGACGCTACTTTGTATGCTCGGCCTCATACTACAAGTTCGCTCGATGCCGCTCATGCAATGGGCCTTTATATTGATCATTTGTGTGGCGGTGCCCAAACTCGTGTTTGTCGTAGCCGATCTTTTGGGACGGGGCCTCGTGTGGCATCATCCATCATCACTTCTTGTGGTGCATCGTGTAGCTATTGCATTCTCTGTACTTATGGCAGCCGTACAAGTGTATGGTACAGGATGGGGATGGCGCATGTTACGGACGAATCATGTGACAGTGCATCTCAAGCATCTTCCATCAGCCTTTGATGGCTATCGTGTGGTGCAAATCTCCGATCTTCATCTTGGCACTTATGCCGATAATGGCCAGGTAGTGCGTGCTCTTGTAGATAGTGTCAATCAGCAAAAGCCCGATTTGATAGTGTTCACCGGAGATATTGTCAACACAGCATCGGCCGAAATGCTTCCTTATCTCGATATACTAAATCATCTTCAAGCACGTGATGGCGTGATTTCCGTATTGGGAAATCACGATTATTGCCAATATCAGCCCGGTCTCACTCCCAAACAGCAAGCTGATGAAGTGGAGCATATCGCCCGTATGCAGGCTCAAATGGGTTGGCTGCTTTTGCGTAATGCTCATCATGATATTGTAAGAGGCGACGACACACTTCATGTGGCAGGTGTAGAGAATGTTGGAAAACCGCCATTCCCAGAGAGAGGAAACCTTTCTCGCGCCTTACAAGGAGTGCCATCGCATAGCTGCGTCGTACTTCTTAGTCACGATCCTTGGCATTGGCGCCATGGAGTAGTAGGACGCACGGATATCGACCTTACACTTTCTGGTCATACTCATGCTCTTCAGATGCAGGTGGGAAGTTTCTCTCCCGCTGCATGGTTTATGCCTGAGTGGGGCGGCCTTTATCGTGAAGGTTCTCAAAAGCTCTTTGTTTCTACAGGAATTGGTGGAAATGTGCCATATCGTCTAGGAGCTTGGCCTAAAATAGAGGTGATTACGCTGCGAAGATAAATAATGTTGTCTTACCCAACCTGTAATTAGTAATTCAGGTCTCGGTTTTAACTTGAGCGGGCAGAATCTGAAACTTCGATAGTAGTTGTTAACCATTGCGTTGCAGTGTTCTCTTAAAGTATATTGTTGTTAGGCTAAAAGGCCGTTGAAGTTTTCTTAGAACGTAATCTAAGTCATCGTCCTTCGACCGAAGGACGATAACATGAACGGCCTTTTTGCGTAACTTGAATGCCTATATAGAGATAATTAATTCAAGTTTAGTGGACTTTTATCGCCATTATCGGCTGCGTCTCAGCAATTCAAGCAAGCTTGATTGGCATTCATCCATAATAACGAGCATATCCCCCTTTGAAAATAACTAAGAATTTCAAAGGGGGATATTGATAAAATATTTGTACTTATTACGCCCTAACGGATATTTACTTTATAGTATCACTTTGGCAATAATTTTGCGTAGAGAACCGCTGCCAATGATGGGGGCGTGTGCATCTTCAGGGAACATTATGTAGAAGTCGCCAGGGGTAGCAGTGAAGTACGTTTTGGCTTGCTGGGGAAAAAGAGCAAAGTCGCGTTCGGTGTCGAATGGTGCTTGGCTCTCAACGTGTAGTTCGTTTAGGGGAGTCCAACCCACACGTTCATTTCCGCTTAGTGGAAAATGAATATCAATATAGCGGCGGTGAATTTCTAGAGATTGTTCTTCTTGTTTACGAAGTAGTGCATCGTCAACATTGATAAATACCTTTTCGCCGTCTAGCGTGATACGTCCGGCGGGAGCGTGAAGCAAATCGTGCGTTGCCACGTAATCAAATACCATTTGGAAAGCTGGGTGGAGCGGTGCGATGCGTGCAGCATCTTTTATGGAAGCTAGTATCATTGTATAGCGTATTTGAGTAGAAGAATAAATTTATGCACGCAAATATAATGCGTTTACGCTAAAGAAAAAAGGATGTCAGTCCTTTTATGTATAAAGCCTGTCTTTTTAAAAAGAAATTTTGCTAGAGTTGTGCAAGTTCTCTGTAACTTTGCATCGCATAAAACTTTATACTAAACTATTTCCGAGTCTGATAAGAGCCATTATTGTGTTCTGTCGGTGTGATATTCTTTATTACAATTATTTTATATTCATGTAATTATGTCCGAAAAAATGTCCTTGTCGCATTGGTTGTCACTTATTTCGCTCACTTTTGCCACGTTTATATTCAATACTTCTGAGTTTGTACCTATAGGGTTGCTCACAGATATACAAACAGAATTTCACCTAACAAAGGCGAGTGTAGGCATGCTCATCTCCGTTTATGCTTGGGTGGTGATGTTGCTTTCGCTTCCTTTGATGATAATGGTGTCGAAGATGGAAATGCGTCGCCTCATGTTGTGGTTGTTAGGACTATTTACTGCATTTCAGGTAATGTCTTTCTTGTCGGATAGTTTTGGCATGTTGATGCTGTCGCGAATAGGTGTGGCATGTACTCATTCCATCTTTTGGTCGATTATTTCGCCTATTGCAGTGCGCATCGTGCCTGAAAAGCACAGATCTTTGGCCCTCAGCATGGTGGTGACGGGGTCTTCGGTAGCGATGATACTCGGCATGCCCCTAGGCCGTATCATAGGATTGCATGTAGGATGGCGTATGACATTCTTAAGCATTGGCATCTTTTCAGCCTTTACCTTTTGTTATACCGCGCTAAAACTCCCCATAGTGCCGAGTAGAGGAGGTTTCTCTGTAAGGAAACTCCCAGCGTTGCTTAATCAAAAAGGTATCATTGGAACATATATTTTTACTCTTCTCGTGTCAACGGCCTATTATATAGGCTATAGTTATATTGAGCCATTCTTAAAACAAGTGGCACATATGTCCGATTCGTTAGTGACTGTAGCGCTGATGATTTTTGGTGGTGCGGGCTTTTTGGGAAGTCTAGCTTTCTCTCGTTATTATAATCGCAATCGGAAGGCTTTTATCACTTGGGTAGTTGCTCTTATGGCTGTGTGTCTGTTGTTACTTACTCCCACATCGTTCAGCACCTCATTGCTCATTGTGGTATGTGCAGTGTGGGGAATGGCTGCTACAGCCTATAATGTGGCAATGCAATCCAACATAATACTTATTACTACTCCAGAGAGTACTTCAGTGGCCATGTCAATCTTTTCAGGCATCTTCAATCTTGGTATTGGAAGCGGAGCCTTCTTTGGCGGACAAATATGCGATCATGTAGACATTTCCTACATTGGCTATGCGGGGGCAATCCTAGGCTTTATTGCACTCATTTATTGGATCAAAAGGTTGGGAACTCGTGTATAGGAAAATATTGGGGAGTGTGGAACATTAGCCCAACTTTCACACCCCTAATATTGCATCTCTTGCTGTCATGGGTAAATCCAATCATTAGAGGTTAACTTTGTGTCCTACAAATTTGTATTTTCTTAAAGGGCGCATGTTTGAACTTTAGCGCATCATAGATTTCTTTCGCAGATTTGCTTGGACGACTACATTGTCTAAAAACAATGGCTTCTCCTAAAGCATTCGTAGCATTTGTGGTTGCAAACTTTTGAGTAGACATACGTCTGGTAATTTCTGTCCAATAACATTTTATTTTTGATTGTTTTAGCCCGTACCTTATGGTGTTTACTACCCAATAGGCCAATAAGCCAAAGAACAGATGTGCATCACTACTTTCATCTTTCTGATGGTATATGGGACGCAGATTGAGATCATTCTTTAATTGACGATTGGTACATTCTATTTCCCTAATAAGGTTATAGTAGTCCCATATTGGTTGAAGAAAGACGAAGATGATAATAGACCATTTTGACTTTATCATTCAGTTGGATAAATGCGAAGGACGAAAGAGAGAAAGTTCCTCCCTTTTAAGCACAACACCACACCTATATAAATACACGCGCGCGCGAGGCAAAATCACCTCGTTATATGTTCAAAATCAGTCTATCCTATCGGTCTTTATCCATAGAGTCTATCGGTCTTCATCGTTAGCACCTATCGGTCTTCATCGTTAGCACCTATCGGTCTTCATCGTTAACACCTAATGATCTTCATCGTTAGAGTACTAAGATTTAGGTCGTAGAAACAGCTTAATCTTCATCGTCAAAGCAACCTTCTGGAAGGCCTAAATAATCCACGATAGGACTCCTTTAATCTGTAATAAGGAGCCCTATCGCCAGTTTGGGGATTCTTCCTAAGTTGTACATTCACGTGCATGGATCATATTAACGTTTGTGTCCTACATTTCGCATCGGGGGCTTGTAAGTGGCTTAAGGCAATATTAAATAGGCCCTTATTGCTTCTTTTGCAATATATAGAGTAACAAATTTGCGCGATAAAAAATTGAAAGTTTTTTAGGGGTGTGAAAGTTGGGCTAGGATACTCTCCCCTCCAACGAAGCATGAGACCATATATATAGGGTGGTTCTATAAATTCTGAAATTTATAGAACCACCCTTAAATAATATCAGCCTCTCGCTTTATATTGTGCGATGGTAGGATAGAAATTTTCAGGTGTGAAAGGGAACTTTCCTATTGTTTGTTTGGGAAAATTAGTGTGCAGGTTTTACACCTCTGACGAGATAGAAGAAAATGTGTACTACACCGAAAATGACAGCCGTCCACATTAGGATGCGATTCTCATGCCAGCCTACGGTTTGTTGGTGCCAGAAACCAGTGATGATGCAGAGGATGGATATGAACACACCGATACAACTTAAAATGCTTTGGCCATGGCGTCGAACGCTCCCACCGCCCACGACGCTATGTTTTACGCCATAAAAAGAATAAATGTCTAGTCCGATAATCATCCATATCACGAGGCGAATCCACGTTTCGGCTGGGAGAAATAACATCATTCCCACACAGCAAACAACTCCTGCAGATGGAATCCAAGGCACGAAGGGAGTTTTGAATCCACGAGGAGCATCGGGTTGTGTGCGACGCACTACAATAACGCCAAGACATACGAGAGAAAAAGCGAAAAGTGTACCGATGCTTGTCATCTCACCAGCAACATCGGGCGGAACAAGGCCAGCGAGCACGCAGATAATCACCATGAATAGCATGTTGCTGCGTGCGGGAGTGTGAAAACGTTTGTGTAGGTGAGAGAAAATGGGCGGGAGCAGGCCATCTTTGCTCATGCTATAGAACACGCGGCTTTGTCCGAGCATCATCACCATTACTACACTAGCATAGCCCAATAGAATTGCTACGATGATGCCGCGGTTAAGCCAAGGATAGGCTGGTACAACCGTTCCATCCGAGAGAGTCGGCCCCATATGAGCTACGGCTGTTGCTGCTGGAGCAATGCTGTCTGCACCAATATATTCGTGATAGTCTACCACTCCCGTCATGACGAAGGAGAATATCATGTAAAGTATGCTGCAGATGATGAGCGAACCGAGAATGCCGATAGGCATGTTCCGGCGCGGATTTTTTGTTTCTTGTGCCGCGGTGCTCACAGCATCGAAGCCGATATAAGCAAAAAATACGATGGCAGCGCCGCGCAAGATTCCCGACCATCCGTAATCGCCAAAGTTGCCAGTGTTGGCGGGTATGAAAGGTGTAAGATTGTCGGCTTTGATATACTTGAACCCGATAAAGATGAAGGCAAGTACCACGGAGATCTTGAGCACAACCATGAGATCGTTGAACTTAGAACTCCCCGCAGTTCCTCTCATTAAAATGAATGATAGTAGGATGACGAGTAAGGCCGCGGGCAGATTGAACACACCTCCATCGGAAGGGCATGCCGTGAGCTCTATGGGAAGTGGATGGCCAATGTCTGACATCATAATGCAGAAATATCGGCTCCACGAGATACTGATGGCTACAGCCGCCACGGCATATTCGAGCACGAGATCCCATCCGATAATCCACGCCACGAGTTCCCCCATGGTAAAATAGGAATATGTGTAAGCTGATCCCGATACGGGGAGCATGGAAGCGAACTCTGCATAGCAAAGGCCAGAAAGCGCACAAGCAATGGCTGCTAGTGCAAAGCTAATGACAATGGCTGGACCTGTATGTTCGCCTGCCACAATGCCCGTGACAGAGAAAAGTCCTGCACCGATGATGACGCCCACACCGAGGGCTATCAAGCCTCCTGGGCCGAGGACGCGCTTTAAGCCTCTGCCTCCTTCGTTTTCTGCTTCGTGAAGAAGCTCGGCTGCTGTTTTTTTAACGAATAAGTCCATTTAGTTTTTTGTTTTATAGGATAGTCAATCCCTAGATATATTATGTTTCTTTGGTGGCTTTAGCCTCTTACTCTTTTTTGTTCACCGTGGCAGGGCGGAAACTCCTTACCAGATAATAGAAAATATGTATGAGACCAAATAATGTACCAATCCAGAAGAGAGTCTTGTCGGCCTCCCATCCCAATGTCTGTTGGTGCCAAAGGGCGGTGATGATGCATAGCACGGCTACAAAAATGGCAATAGCATTGAGCACCGTCTGTCCATGTCGTCGATCCGTTCCACCACCAATGTGGCTATGACGCACGCCATAGGAAGAATAAACGTCGAGGCCAATGAGCATCCACATGACAAGGCGAATCCATGTGTCAGCGGGGAGGAAAAGCATCATGCTCACACAGCAAAGCACACCTGTTGCTGGAATCCAAGGTACGAAGGGTGTTTTGAAACTACGTGGGGCATTGGGTTGTGTGCGTCGTACGACAATGACGCCTAAACAAACCAATGAAAAGGCCAAAAGTGTGCCAATGCTCGTCATCTCGCCCGCTACGCTAGCAGGCACTACTCCTGCAAGTAGTCCAATCACTGTCATAAATAGCAGATTGCTGCGTGCAGGCGTATGGAAACGTTTGTGTAGATGCGAGAAGAGAGGGGGAAGTAAACCATCTCGGCTCATGCTGTAGAACACGCGGCTTTGTCCAAGGAGTGTGACTAATACAACACTGGCATATCCCATCAAAATGGCTAATATAATGCCACGATTGAGCCAGGGGTAGGCTGGAACTACCGTGCCGTCAGGGCCTACGCTTCCCATGTGGGCAATGGCTGTGGCTGCGGGAGCAATACTATCGGCACCCTTGTAAGCATGATAATCCACTACGCCCGTCATTACTAAAGCAAAGGCCATATAGAGCACCGTACAGATAAGTAGCGAACCGAGAATGCCAATAGGCATATTCCGGCGAGGATTCTTTGTCTCTTGTGCAGCCGTGCTGATGGCATCGAATCCAAGGAATGCAAAGAACACAATGGCCGCTCCACGCAACACGCCCGACCATCCATATTCACCAAATACCCCCGTGTTGGCAGGGAGGAATGGAGTTAGGTTTTCGGCACGCATATAGCGCACGCCAATGCCTATGAAGATGATTACTACGGCAATTTTGAGTACAACAAGGAAATCGTTGAACTTAGAACTTCCTTTTGTGCCACGCATTAGAATGAGTGATAAGGCTACGATGAGCAGTGTGGCGGGAAGGTTGAATACGCCCCCATCGGCTGGGCATGCCGTCCACTCTATAGGAAGGTGTATGCCAATATCGCCTAGAATTACGCAAAAGTAGCGACTCCAAGAAATACTTACCGTCATGGCCGCTAAGGCATATTCGAGCACGAGGTCCCACCCGATAATCCACGCCACGAGTTCGCCCATAGTAAAATAAGAGTACGTATAAGCCGATCCTGCTACGGGAATCATCGAAGCAAATTCAGCATAGCAAAGTGCAGCTAGTGCGCAGCACACGGCAGCTAGAGCAAAGCTTAGAATAATGGCAGGTCCCGTATGCTCGCCGGCCACGATGCCCGTAACGGAGAAAAGTCCGGCACCAATGATGACACCTACGCCTAGGGCAATGAGCCCCCACGTGCCTAGTACGCGTTTAAGTCCCTTGCCACTATCGTTGCCTGCCTCTTGCACGAGTTCGTCAACTGTCTTTTTAGCAAATAAGTCCATTCGTTGTCTCTTTTTGTCAATATATATGCTGCAAAATTAGCAAAATGTTTTGTAATACGTGTTGTTTTAGTGCATTAAAGCAATGATTTGCTCTACTGCGGTTACACATGCGTGTTTGATGTAGCTTGTTATTCTTACCATGGGGCAAAAACAAAGGGACATGTGCCCCATGATTGGAGTCTATGTCCCTTTGCTAGAAATAATCTAGGAATGTGAAACAAACACGCGTTGTTATCTATTCTCATTGGCTAACATCCTTCATGGGGATGGCGTGAGAACAGAATGTTTAAGTGTTAGTGAGTTAAGCGTGCACGTATGTACCAATTTTTTCTCCGCTGAGCACCTTTTTAAGGTTGCCGTATACATCCATGTTGAATACGTAGATGGGAAGTTTGTTTTCGCGACACATGGCTGTGGCAGTAACGTCCATTACCTTGAGTCCGCGGGCTAGCACCTCGTCGTATGAAATTTCGTCGAACTTTGTTGCCGAAGGGTCTTTCTCTGGGTCGGCAGTGTAGACACCATCTACGCGTGTGCCCTTCAGCATAACATCGGCTTCAGTCTCGATGCCGCGCAACGAAGACCCAGTGTCGGTGGTAAAGTAGGGGCTACCAGTGCCACAACTGATGATGGCCACTTCGCCACGCTCCATTGCTTCAATGGCTTTCCATTTGCTATAAAATTCGCCAATCGGTTCCATGCGTATAGCAGTGAGTACGCGGCTTTTCACGCCAATGGCTCCTAGTGCAGAACTTAGAGCTAGCGAATTAATCACAGTGGCACACATGCCCATTTGATCGCCCTTTACGCGGTCGAATCCTTTACCCGCACCGCTCAATCCGCGAAAGATGTTTCCGCCACCGATGACAATACTGATTTGTACGCCCATCTCCAAGGCTTCTTTGATTTGCTCTGCATATTCGTTAAGGCGTTTCACGTCAATGCCATAACCCTGTTCTCCCATCAGACTTTCGCCGCTGAGCTTGAGGAGAATACGTTTGAATTTAGCCATTTTTCTTCTATGTGTTAGTATGGACTCGTAGTTACGTTGTCCGTCTTTTTGATAATCTGGATGAGTTAGATGCCTATGTAAGGGCAAATTTACGAATTATTCTGTTACGAAGCCAGCCCCCCTAGTTTATTTTTTACTTTTGGAAAAAGTGTGGCTTGCACTATGCCACGGCATGCTAGGTATGCCAAGAATGCCATCCATAATGTGCTATTGCTCGCAGGAAAACATTTCAAAATGAGAAAGAATGTTGCGGTCGCAGCCATCATGCTGAAGAGCATGAAACGGGTAGATGTGGTTCCGATAAAAAGGCCATCGAAGAGAAAGGCAGTGAAACTTGCCACTGGTACAGCGCATGCATAGGGTAAGTAGTCTGTTGCACAAGTCACTACCGAGCTATTGCTAGTGAGTATGCGAAGAAGTCCTCGTCCGGTTATGGCATAAGTTGCTGAATAGATTGCGACCAATGCGATTCCCCAACCAAAAAGATAGCGAGTGAGTTTATTAAAATCCTTCCTACTTCCTGCTCCGCAGAATCTTCCACCAAGAGCCTCGCCCGCATAGGCAAAGCCATCCATTACGTAAGAGAAGAGAATGAAGAATTGCATAAGTAGCGTGTTGGCTGCTAGTATGAGTTCTCCTTGCGCCGATCCGAACGAAGTAAAATAGCTCGTCACAGCGATGAGGCAGAGTGTACGCAGAAATATGTCACGATTCACGCTGAAAAACTTCTTTAATGCATCCGTTTCAACGATATGCGTCCATCGAATGCCGTGTAATGCGTGCCGGTGACGGCAAAACCAGATGCCCAAGGCTATGGCGAACCCTGTATATTGCGCAATGAGCGTGCCCGCTGCCACGCCTCTTATTTTGAGGTGAAATCCAAATACGAGTAGACAACTCGCCGAAATATTGACTACATTCTGCAAAATGGCCGTGAGCATCGGTACACGTGCATCTTGCATGCCGAGAAACCATCCCGTTAGGCTGTAAAGTCCGAGCACTGCGGGTGCGCCCCAGATGAGCACTTGGTAATAATTGCGTGCATTAGTAGCTACCTCGGGCGAGGCAGTGACGAAGTGGAGCGTGAGATCGATGATAGGACGTTGTAGTAACCACAAAAGCATTGAAATTCCTAATGCCACGAACAGAGAGCGCAGTAGTACGCATGTGGATTCTTGTTCATCGCCTCGGCCGTAGGCCTGTGCGGTGAGACCTCCTGTGCCCATTCGCAGAAATCCAAAGAGCCAGTAAGCCATGTTGAACATCATGCCGCCTAGGGCAATCGCACCGATATAAGAGGACTTGCCCAGATGACCCACGATTGTGGTATCGGCCAGGGCAAGTAGGGGAATGGTGATGTTGGAGATGATGCTCGGAAAAGCAATGCGTAGTATCTGTTGGTTCATGATGCAAAGGTACTAATTTAATGGGATTTGCAGACGTTGCTTATTCTCACTTCTTTGTACAGTACTTTCATCAATAGTTCGGGTGTAAGATCTTTTCGATGTAAAAATAGAATGGTGCGTACGTGTGAAGTGAAAATGGTGATTCATTTCAGATTTTTTTGTAACTTCGCGTATTGTAAGAAAACAAGTCCTAAAGTCCCCGCTTACGGGGCAGAATGATGAAAAGAACAAAGAAAAAACTTATTTACGTAGTAGTTGTATTGGTCGTGGTGTTGACTGCGCTGATACTTTACATATTCATCCCCCAAGCAAGCAAGAAACAAATGGATGCCCTCTGTCGAGTGAGGGCACGCAGTTGTTACGCCCTTGTGCTTGCGCCTAAGGATACTCTTTTTCTATCTTTACGCGATGATAGCTTGCGTAATGCTGCAATTCATGCAGATAGTCTGCATGATGAGCAAGACCAAACAGGAGTGTTTGTGTCGAATACAGGGTGTGTTGTTACTTCCGACGCGTTGGTAGATGGTGCACCATTGGAAGTGACGGGAAGAGCGCTTCAAGGTCGATTAGAACGGTTAGATACGATACTCTCAGAACGATTGGAAAAGGAAACGAGCGAGGTGGATGAACTTAATTATTATGCTCGAACTCACACCGTGGTGGACGATGGTTACAACGAAGTGATGGCCTATCGCGCCTTAGTCACGATGTACAAAGAACAGACAGATTCGGCTTTGCATAAGGTGAAAAAAGCTCTAAAAGACGCATTACGCCTGAAAGCTGTTGCGCAGGTGCATGCCGAGGTTATAACTCCCTATACGAAACATCCCGTGAAAGCCTATCTGAGGGAACATGGTGACGGACTATTGCTTCTCCAAACAGCCGACGAACTTCTACCGCAGGGCAGTACGCGCTTTTCGGTGTACCGCTTTGGTGTGCGTCATCTTAATAGTACGTTGCTCGCTTTCAACGATATGGGATGTCTGTCGCTAGGTAGCAAACCTCAGAAAGTTGGTCGGAAATCGGAACTCTTTCCTGCTTGCGAGGGTGGGGCCTGGGTGAATCGCTCGGGGCATTTATGTGGCATTGAGCGCGGCGGTCGGCGAGTTTCATCTTATGCCGTGGCTCGCTTAATGCGTAAGGCACATTGTTGGCCTGTATGGTGGAGTCTTAATCTGAAGGCATGGGTGAAAGGAATGCAAGGGGCAGGAAAAGTGGCTACGAAGGAGAATGCTCCTCAAAAAGTATATGTGTGTCAACGATTCTTTGTGGCCGATAGTGCACGTTATGAAGGGGAAACATTGAAAACCGCCCAAGGTGTAAGACGCGAAGGGTATGGCGTGCTGACTCTTAAAGATGGCACTACGTATCGTGGACAGTGGTGCGCAGACTCCCTTCGAGAGGGGGAAGTACACTATGCTAAGGGACTATACGTAGGTCAACTTGATTCGCTGATGCGTCCCGATGGAGAGGGACGATTCTATGGAGCAGATGGTGCCTACTATGATGGGGAATGGAAAGCCGGTCGAAGAAATGGACATGGATTTAGTCTTAATGGTCGCCAAATGCTGCATTGTGGTTCGTGGAAAAACGATAGTTTTCAAGGCGAACGCATGATATATACTCGCGATCGTATCTATGGCATAGATATTTCGCGCCATCAGCATGAGAAAGGGAAAAAGAAATATGGTATCAATTGGGCTAATCTGCGGATTACAAGTTTGGGTGGTGGCCGTCGTGTGCAGGGACAGGTGGATTATCCCGTATCGTTTGCTTACATTAAAGCCACCGAGGGAAAGACGGTGTTTAATAAATACTACCCTTCCGACCTACGACAGGCGCGTCGGCATGGCATAGCGGTAGGGTCTTATCATTTCTTTAGCACACGCACTTCTGGTGCACAACAAGCTGCTTATTTTCTGAAAATGGCTTGGATAGCCCCGACCGACCTACCGCCTGTACTCGATTTAGAACCTACGGATAAGCAGATACGCGACATGGGAGGTGATGAGGCTCTATTTCGTCAGGTGATAGCATGGTTGCGCATCGTAGAGCAGCGACGTGGTAAGAAACCCATACTCTACGTAGGTCAACTCTTTGTAAACAATCATTTGAAACATGCGCCTGCCGCTCTGCGTGGCTACGATGTGTGGATAGCTCGCTACGGCGAATTTAAGCCTTATGTGCGCTTGCTCCATTGGCAGCTCACGCCTTATGGCCGAGTGAGAGGCATCCATGGCGAAGTGGATGTCAATGTGTACAATGGAAGTAAAGAGGAATTTCTTAACTATTGCAAAGGTCACTAATTTATGGACTATTAGGCTCAGAAAAAGGGTGAAAAGTGCGGAAAACGCCAAGTTTGCTTGGCATCATTCGTAGAAAACACTAAATTTGCTGCGCTTACAAGCCGCTTGACTGTAGCATATTGCAGATAATAATCTAAAACAAATTAAATATATACCAAGCTTTTCCTCGCCTTCCATGTTTATTCCGTGAAATGTTTAGCTTCATGAGAGAAATAAGGTAGGGTAGTGATAAGGAAGAAGCCCTAAAACACAAGTATATGAGTCTGAAAATTGTAGTACTTGCTAAGCAAGTGCCCGATACCCGCAATGTGGGTAAGGATGCGATGACTCCGGAGGGTACGGTGAATCGTGCCGCACTTCCCGCCATCTTCAACCCCGAGGACCTTAATGCGCTTGAACAAGCGCTACGTCTGAAAGAACAAAATCCTGGTTCTACTGTACATATTCTTACTATGGGTCCTCCACGTGCCACTGAGGTGATTCGTGAAGGTCTCTACCGCGGTGCCGATGGTGGATATTTGCTTACCGACCGTGCATTCGCAGGTGCAGACACCTTGGCTACAAGCTATGCTCTAGCCCAAGCTATCAAGAAAATTGGTATACCCGATATTGTGATTGGTGGACGCCAAGCCATTGATGGTGATACCGCTCAAGTGGGACCGCAGGTAGCTCAGAAGCTCGACCTCAATCAAGTGACCTACGTGACTAGCGTGGATGAGGTGAAGAATGGCAAGGTAATAGTAACTCGACATATCGATGGTGGTATGGAACGTGTAGAAGCTCCCATGCCCATTTTGCTCACAGTGAATGGAAATGCAGCTCCCTGTCGACCTCGCAATGCCAAACTCGTGATGAAATATAAGCGTGCTTCGGCACCCATGGAACGTCCAGCAGAGGGCTTGGCTTATGCCGAAGAGTATGAGAAGAAACCTTACTTGACCATAGCGCAATGGAGCGTGGCCGATGTGGATGGCGACCTCAGCCAGTGTGGGTTGGCAGGTTCCCCCACGAAGGTGAAGGCTGTTCAGAACATTGTGTTTAAAGCCAAAGAGAGTAAGCGCCTTACAGGGACCGATGCTGATGTTGAAGGATTGGTCAAGGAATTGCTTGAAAGCCATACAATAGGATAATAGGGTGGGGCTTGGGTTGATAAAAAGTGAATAAGCGAATTCCAAAAATGTTTTTTGCTTGAGTCTAAGTTAGTTAGCAGAATGGCTAACTTACTCTTCTTCTCCTGTTCCCCTCAAAAAATAGTACACATGAACAACGTATTCGTATATTGCGAAATAGATAAGACTCAGGTAGAGGAAGTATCGTATGAACTCCTTACCAAGGGTCGCAAACTCGCCAATGAATTGGGCGTGCAACTCGAGGCTATCGTGGCTGGCTCGGGCATCAAAGGCAAAGTAGAGAAAGAAATTCTTTCTTATGGTGTGGATAAGCTCCATGTGTTTGATGCCGAAGGTCTCTATCCCTACACATCAAAGCCTCATACAAGTATTTTGGTGAACCTCTTCAAACAGGAAGAACCGCAGATTTGCTTGATGGGAGCCACTGTGATAGGTCGTGACCTGGGACCGCGCGTATCTTCATCGCTCACTAGTGGACTGACAGCAGATTGTACGGCACTTGAAATTGGTGATTTCGATGATAAGAAGAATAAAACCCACTATGACAACCTGCTCTATCAGATACGTCCCGCCTTTGGCGGTAATATCGTAGCAACGATTGTCAATCCAGAACATCGTCCGCAGATGGCTACCGTGCGTTCTGGCGTAATGAAAGCCGAGAAAGTGTCCGATGATTATCAGGGTGAGGTAATTTATGAAGATGTGGCTAAATTCGTACCCGAGACCGACTATGTGGTCAAGGTGATTGAGCGCCATGTAGAGAAGGCTAAGAATAACCTAAAAGGAGCTCCTATTATCGTGGCTGGTGGCTACGGCGTGGGCTCTAAGGAAGGTTTTGACTTACTACGCAAGTTGGCCGATGAACTTCATGGCGAGGTGGGCGCAAGCCGCGCTGCCGTGGATGCAGGATTCTGTGAACACGACTTGCAGATTGGTCAGACGGGTGTAACCGTTCGTCCTAAAGTGTACATCGCTTGCGGTATTAGTGGAGCCATTCAGCATGTGGCCGGTATGAAGGAGAGCGGTATCATTATCTCAATTAATACCGATCCCGAAGCTCCAATCAATCAGATAGCCGACTATATCATCACCGGTAGTGTGGAAGAAGTGGTTCCCAAATTCATTAAGTATTACAAGAGCAACAGCAAATAATCATGGCAAACAATTATACAGAGCATCCAGAGCTGAAGTTCGAACTGAACCACCCGCTCATGAAGCACATCGTGGAACTGAAAGAACGTAACTTCCGCGATAAAGAAGAATTTGACTATGCACCGCTCGATTTCGACGACGCAATGGATAACTATGACCGTGTGCTTGATATCACCGGTGAACTAGCTGGTACAACCATAGCCGACAATGCTGAAGGCGTGGATTTGGAAGGTCCGCATCATGAAGGCGACCGCGTGTACTATGCAAGCGGAACTGCTGAAAATCTTGATGCAATGGTGAAGGCAGGTCTCAATGGTATGACCATGCCTCGTCGTTTCGGTGGCTTGAATTTCCCTATCACACCCTATACAATGTGTGCAGAGTTGGTGGCTGCGAGCGATGCTGGCTTTGGAAATATTTGGAGCTTGCAGGATTGTATTGAGACGCTCTATGAATTTGGTAATGAAGATCAGCATAGTCGTTTTATCCCTCGTATATGCGCTGGTGAGACGATGTCGATGGATTTGACAGAACCTGATGCTGGTTCCGACTTGCAACATGTGATGCTGAAGGCTACTTATAGCGAGGAGGAAGGTTGCTGGTTGCTCAATGGCGTGAAGCGTTTTATTACAAATGGTGATGCACAGCTCCACCTTGTCTTGGCTCGTTCGGAGGAGGGTACTACCGATGGTCGTGGCCTTTCGATGTTTATTTATGATAAAAATCAAGGTGGCGTGAATGTGCGTCGCATTGAGAATAAGCTCGGCATTCATGGAAGTCCTACGTGTGAACTCGTTTATAAAAATGCAAAAGCAGAGCTATGCGGCGAGCGTAAATTGGGCTTGATAAAGTATGTCATGGCGCTAATGAATGGTGCTCGTTTGGGAATTGCAGCACAAAGCGTGGGTATTTCACAGGCAGCTTACAACGAAGCGTTGGCTTATGCTCGCGACCGCGAACAATTTGGTAAGGCTATTATTAACTTCCCAGCTGTTTACGATATGCTTGCCCTTATGAAGGCAAAACTTGATGCGGGTCGTGCATTGCTCTATCAGTGCTCACGTTACGTGGATATTTACAAAGCGCTTGATGATATCGCTCGCGAACGTAAGTTGGAGCCAGATGAACGTAAGGAACAGAAAAAATATGCGAAACTGGCTGATTCTCTCACACCTCTCGCAAAGGGCATGAACTCTGAATATTGCAATCAGAATACTTATGATGGATTGCAAATTCATGGTGGTTCGGGCTTCATGATGGAATACCCCATACAACGCTATTACCGCGATGCGCGCATTACCTCAATTTACGAGGGAACTACGCAACTCCAAGTGGTGGCTGCTATTCGCTACGTAACCAATGGCTCTTACTTAGCTCAGATGCGAGAATTTGAACAAGCAAATGTAAGCGAAGATTTGAAAGGCATTCAGACTCGTGCAAAGGCTATGGCCGATAAGTTTGAGGAAGCGGTCAATCATATAAAGGAAGCTGCTGACGCACCTTTCCACGACCTCTGCGCTCGTCATCTCATGGAGATGGCAGCCGATGTGATTATGCTTCACCTCCTCCTTCATAATGCAACCGAGAATGCACAACTCTTCGGTAAGAGTGTGCGCGTATATGCCAATTTTGTGGAGGCAGAGATAGCTAAGCATCATACTTTCGTGATGAATCTTACTCCAGAGGATGTGGCTCAGTATGAGCAAAAATAAAGCAATATTATCAGCGTAAGAATATTACGCATTAAGATGTGATAGAAAAATCCGAGAAGAGCATAGGATCAATTACCTATCGCTTTAGAGACGCTCTTCTTATTCTATTCATACAAAAATACAGACAGGTTTTGCGAAGCATATCGCATGGCCTGTCTGTTTTTCTTGCCCCAATAAAGGGGTCACTACGTGAAAAAGTTGTATTTTTGCAGAACATAGGCACAAGAGACTCTCGCAAAGGGAAAACCAACGGAAAATGCCGCTCATTATACACATGATACTAATAAAGAAATTAGACCTCTACATACTCAGAAAGTTTCTCCTGATATTCGCAGGAGCTTTCTTTGTGGTACTGTTTGTCTTCATGATGCAGTTCACGTGGCGTTATGTTGATGATCTGATTGGTAAGGGGTTGTCTATCGACATCCTTGCGAAGTTCTATTGGTATATGGCCATTACGCTCGTGCGCGATTCTTTGCCGTTGGCAGTGTTGCTCTCTTCGCTCATTACCTTTGGCAATCTTGGCGAGTCATTTGAACTTCTTGCAATGAAAGCTGCGGGCATTCCCTTGTTTCGTATCATGCGGCCATTAGCCATCTTTGCCTTCGGTATGACGTGCACTTCCTTCTATTTTCAGAATGTGGCTTCGCCCAAAGCGCAAATAGAATTGAAAACACTTCTTTTTAGCATGAAGGAACAGTCGCCAGCCGTAGAAATTCCTGAAGGTGTGTTTTATAATGGAGTACCCAATATTAATATCTATGTGCAGAGCAAAAATACTGCTACGGGAATGCTCTATCAGACCATTATATACAAGACAGATCAAGGATTCGACCATGCACAAATAGTGCTGGCAGACTCGGCACGCCTTGAAGTGACACGTGATAAACAACACTTGCATCTTGATTTGTGGAATGGCGAGCAGTTTGAAAGCCTTGAATCGTCGGGCGGCACACAGATGATGCAAAATGGCGCCAACGAACCATTCGATCGTGAAACGTTCAACTATAAGTCGTTGCTCATCGACTTCGATAGCAACTTTAATATGATGGACAAGAATCTTCTTGCTGGTATGCCTACTGCGAAGAATATGCTTCAAATTGAGCACAGCGTGGATTCTATGAATCATGAACTCGACTCTATTGGTAAGCAATATTACAAGGATGCTATTCCCGTCTATTATCGCCATCCACAGATTTCGACACGTGACTCTGTGATGATGCTTCGTATGTTGCAGAATCATATTGTGCAGAGAGGAAACGCAGGTTCTTCGGCGAATAAAACTAGTTCTTCGACAAAGAAAAGAAGTGTATCTACGCAGCAAGAAGTTGGTATCCCTCTACAAATAGATTCTGTCCTAAGCAAGGCTTCAGCCGATAGAATGCAAATGGCGCGACAAACAGCTCTGTCCAATGCAAAGTCTATCTCGGCCGATTTAGAATGGAAAGCTATGAATACAGACCAAGAAGAACGCGATATTCGCAACCATTGGGTGGAATGGCATAATAAAGTGACTTATTCCTTGGCTTGTATTCTATTTTTCTTCGTGGGTGCTCCGCTAGGAGCAATCATTCGCAAAGGTGGTTTAGGACTTCCAACAGTTATTTCCGTAGCCATTTTCATCGTGTGGTATGTAATCTACATTTCGGGAATGAAGATGGCTCGTGATGGAAAGGTCGATATGGTACTTGGTATGTGGATCAGTTCCATCGTAGTCGCTCCTTTTGGCGTGTTCTTTACTTACAAAGCCAATAAGGATTCTGTTGTGTTCAATATGGACGCTTACCGTCAATTCTTTAGCCATTTGCTTGGGCTCCGTACGCATCGCCACATTTTCCGTAAGGAGGTAATCATCGAAGAGCCTCGTATGGATGTTGTGCTCAGTAACCTGTGCCGTTTGAAAGATTTATGCACAGATTACAATAAAAAGACGCATCTGCTCATCGCTCCAAGCTATATTCGTACATTCTTTCGCTACACTCCTGACACCGCAGTGGAGGAAATTAATGATTTGATGGAGAATATAGTAGAGGAACTATCTAATAGTAAAGATCGCAAAGTGCTCGTCGAACTCAATCGTTTCCCTATCATTTATGTGCATGCCCATACCACGCCTTTCCACAATAAAAGCGTCAATATTGCTGCGGGGGTACTTTTCCCAATTGGTCTTGTGCTTTGGTTCCGTATTTGGCGCTTTCGGTTAAGGTTACAGCGTGACTTACGAGTGATTGTTCGCACTTCCGATCGTTTGCGGAGCATGCTACAAGGTCAAGTCGTGGGGGAAAACCTCTATGATAAAGCTAGTGCTAGTCAAAGCAATGTAAGCTCTTTTAATGAAGAAAGCGCTGAAGCAAATTTAAACAATACAAGTTTGAGCGAGAACGTTCGTCGTTTCCTAACAAGGCGCAACATATTCATTGCAGCTCTCGCGGCAGTTGCGCTTCTCGCTATCGGTGTATATGCTCACCATGCATGGCGTCGCTACCAATACAAACGTTACGTGCAAGAACACGGGGTGATGACGCCCAATACTCCGGAGGGAACATCCACTTCCGTGTCGATCCCCTTCCAAGGTCCTATAAATACGCAACAGGCTCCTAAAGAACCTATGCAAAAACAATGATACCTACAGGATAGAATTTGCGATATATCCTAAAATACACACTCTGTTTAGGCATTTACAATATCCTTATCAAACAAGAAAATATATCAAACAAGAAATACGATAAATGAGCTCATTCAAACTCGCCTCCATAGAAGAGGCTATACAAGACTTTAGACAAGGTAAATTTGTTATCGTGGTTGATGATGAAGATCGCGAGAATGAAGGCGACTTAATCATGGCTGCAGAACTCGTCACTCCAGAGCATGTAAATTATATGCTCCGCAACGGACGTGGTGTGCTCTGTGCACCGATAACCATTGAACGCTGCAACCAGTTGCAATTGGAGCACCAAGTACAAACCAACACAAGTATGCTTGGAACTCCCTTTACCGTCACGGTAGATTTGCTCGAAGGTTGCACTACGGGGGTGAGTTGCCACGATCGTGCTGCTACCATCCGGGCTTTGGCAGATCCTGATGCACGTCCTGAAAGTTTTGGACGCCCAGGTCATATTAATCCGCTCTATGCACAAGATCGCGGCGTATTAGCTCGTGCAGGTCACACAGAAGCAGCTATCGACATGGCACGCTTGGCAGGCATGCAGCCTGCGGCTTGTCTGATTGAAATTCTCAACCCTGATGGCACCATGGCTCGTATGCCTCAACTGCAAGAGTTCGCTCAACGAGAGGGACTGCATATTATTACCATTAAAGATTTGATAGCCTATCGCTTAAAGACGGAATGCTTAGTGGAGCAAGGTGAGGAGGTAGATATGCCTACTGAGTATGGTCACTTCCACTTGATTCCTTTTCGTCAGAAAAGCAATGGATTAGAGCACATCGCTTTGATTAAGGGAGAATGGAAAGAAGATGAACCCGTATTGGTTCGTGTACACTCCTCTTGTATGACGGGCGATATATTCGGTTCGGAACGCTGTGATTGTGGAGAGCAACTTCACAAAGCAATGCGCATGATTGAAAAGGAGGGAAAGGGAGTAGTGCTATATCTCAATCAAGAAGGACGTGGCATCGGCTTGATGGCAAAAATTGCCGCTTACAAGTTGCAAGAAGAGGGCTACGATACAGTAGATGCGAATATCCACCTCGGCTATGATCCTGATGAGCGTGACTATGGTGTAGGCGCCCAGATATTGGGTATGCTTGGTGTGAGAAAAATGCGATTATTGACCAATAACCCCGTGAAGCGCGTGGGGCTTGAAGCTTATGGTCTTGCAATTACAGAAAATGTCCCCATTGAAATCACGCCTAATAAGTACAATAAGCGTTATCTCGAGACCAAGAAAGATCGCATGGGGCATACGCTGCACTTTTGATAATCCGATAAAATAAACTCTGATATATCCCATAAAGTTTGAGCCTAACATTATGTTGGGGTCTATCAGAAAAATTCTAACCTATCAAACTTTTATCATTATGGACTATAATTTTTATAATTATTCGCCCAATGAGCCTAAAACTACGGTTCGCGAGAGAAGTTCAGCCTTTCCTGCACTAATGTCGAAAGTCTATCTTTGGATGACTTTGGCATTAGCCATTACAGGTCTTACTGCCTACTATGTGGTAGGCAATGAGCAGTTGTTTTATAGCGTCATAGGTAATCAAGCTGTATTTTGGAGCTTGCTCATTGGTGAATTAGCTTTGGTATGGATACTCTCTGCATGCATCAATAAGTTGTCGTTTCCCGTGGCAGGACTGATGTTCGCACTATATTCAATATTGAATGGTGCCACGCTCTCGGTGATATTGTTTGCTTACACGATGGAGAGCGTTGCTACCACTTTCTTCGTGACAGCGGGAACTTTTGGAGCCATGAGTCTCTTTGGGGCAGTGACTAAACGCGACCTCTCTGGAGTGGGACGCTTCCTCTATATGGCGCTCATTGGACTAATTATTGCTACCATTGTAAATATCTTTGTGGCAAGCGACATCTTCTCATGGGCGTTGACCTACGTAGGTGTGTTCATTTTCTGTGGATTAACAGCGTATGACACACAAAAGATGAAAGAAATATTGCGCCAAAGCGAAGGCCTGGGCGAGATCAATCTGCTCAAAATAGCCTTGCTTTGCAGTCTTTCTCTCTATCTCGACTTTATTAATTTGTTCCTCTATTTGCTGCGTATCTTTGGTGGCAGAAGAAATTGAGGCACATATACCCTTTGATGCCTCTACGCCAATGCAGCGTAAGAGGCATCTTGCAAATAAATAACTTAACAGTCTATTGGTAATATGTCGTAGTTACGTGGGTAATGCTAGTAGCTATGTCGGTAAAATCTGATAGCAGAACAGAAAACACTTGTAAGCTCTTCCGTTGAAGGTTCTTGGTGGTCCTCTTCGAAATAGCAATACACTAAACAAATAAACAACATGCTTTCATCACTCGTAAACCGCTTGGCCCCCTCGGCCACTCTCGCCATGTCGCAAAAGAGCGCAGAGCTCAAAGCACAAGGCATTGACATTATCAATCTGTCGGTAGGAGAACCCGATTTCGACACTCCTGACCATATTAAGGAAGCTGCCAAGAAGGCCATCGACGAGAATTATTCTCGTTACTCTCCCGTTGCAGGTTATCCTGCACTTCGCAAGGCCATCGTAGCCAAGTTGAAAAACGAGAACGGATTGGATTTTACTCCCGACCAAATTGTATGTTCCAATGGTGCTAAGCAGTGCGTGTGCAATGCTGTAATGGCTCTTGTCTCTCCAGGTGAAGAGGTTATCATCCCCGCTCCCTATTGGGTGAGCTATCCTCAGATGGTGCTCATGGCCGATGGTAAGCCCGTATTTGTAGAAGCCACAATCGAGCAAGATTTTAAGATTACTCCCGCTCAACTTGAGGCTGCTATTACTCCAAAGACGCGTGCCATCATCCTTTGCTCGCCGAGCAATCCTACAGGTTCTGTGTATAGTCAAGAAGAACTAGAGGCTCTTGCAGAAGTGCTTCGCAAGCACGATGGTGTATACGTGATTAGCGATGAGATCTACGAACATATCAACTATGTGGGCCATCATGCCTCCATCGCTCGTTGCGAAGGGATGAAGGATCGCACTGTTGTAATCAATGGTGTATCTAAGGCTTATGCCATGACAGGCTGGCGTATAGGCTTTGTAGCCGCTCCTCTCGAAATAGCTAAAGCTTGTAGCAAACTCCAGGGTCAGTACACTAGCGGTCCTTGTTCTGTAAGCCAAATGGCAGCCACCGAAGCATTTGCTGGTCCGCAGGAATGTGTGGAGACAATGCGTCAAGCTTTCCAGCGCCGTAAGGAACTCATCGTACGTTTGGCTAAGGAAGTTCCTGGTTTCGAGGTGAACGATCCTCATGGAGCCTTCTATCTCTTCCCCAAGTGTAGCTATTATTTTGGTAAGACCGATGGCCAGCGTGTCATTAAGGATTCTATGGATTTCGCTATCTATTTGCTCGAGGTAGGCCACGTGGCTACAGTTGGCGGTGCTGCTTTTGGCTCTCCCGAATGCTTCCGTATGAGCTATGCAACAAGCGACGAAAACATTGTTGAGGCTCTTCGTCGAATCAAGGAAGCCGTAAGCAAACTTAAATAAATCTCTTATATTTACACACACAAAGAGGCGATCTGTTACTTCAGACCGCCTCTTTGTGTGTAATGATGATGAAACGGGAAAAGGAAATATCTCTTATAACTCGCACACCAAAGGAATAAGTAGGGGAACGCTCATATCGAGTAGCATGCCATGAAAAAGAGCCACGGGAATCATGTCCTTGCCCGATACGCGGCCGATGGCGGGCAAACAGACATCTACGGAAGTGACACCCGCTGCCGTGATAGGAGCCAAAGGACCAAATAATTTGCAAATCAGTGGGGCAATAATCAAGGCAATTAACTCGCGACATACGTTGGAAAGCAATGCAATAGTGCCTAGTTCTGCAGCCACTTGCTCACCCAATGATGGAATTTTTAGCTGGGTGACTAATATGGATGAAAGTGAATAGTAGCCCATGCCAGCACCCACTGCTACACAGTCGAACACATTCCAGTGACTCAGAAATATACTCACTAGAGCCGAAAAAACTATTGTACCCGTGATAGTAGTGAGAGGAAGTAAAAGCATTTTCGGACGGAAGTTTCTTAGAATTGCTTTAAAATTATCGCTACAGCCCACACTTAGTCCCACCTGGAACATCAACGCATACAATATATATAATGAAAGATTGTGGAGTTGCCAGTTGAGGCCACATACGTGGCCAATCACGCAACCTGCCACAAACATTAGGAGCACGCCGATGCTTTGAATCATGCCTTCTTCTCCTCCTTTCTGCCAATTACGTAGTGCCAAATAAGCCAGCCGCCCAGTGCACTCCCTGTGATAGCTGCAAGGCTGATAATTAGTGCTTGCCCGCCGTATACCCAAAGGTTGTTTACGATTAGGCTATTCTCGCCCACCGAAAGCCCCAAAACAAAGAGCATGAAGCAGATGGTCAGGGTTATCGTAAAGTTTACGTGGCGTAGCCCTTTCCAACGGCGCAATCCGAAACCCGCTACCACGCCGCAAAGAGCCACCATTATTACTGAAAACATATCTTGTAAACATTTCTCCTCTCGAACGTATCTATCATTCTATTCCGAGAATTATGTGATATAACTGTTATTTCGGAGTGCAAAGTTAGCAATATAATAGCGCTTCGAGGCTTCTCCTGCACTGAAAAAGAGAAAAACCTTCGCTCAAAGCGTGCAAATATGCCTATCTTGTTGTACCTTTACGCTCTATAATCTACATACTGAAAAAGTTTTGGAAAGAGCAAGGTGAGACCATACTGCGTTCATACTTCTCTACTTACGAAACTTCAATGCAGAATACCTATGAATATAGCAGAAATTATATCTAAGCAACTCGGTCTGCGCACCCATCAGGTAGAGAGTACCATTAATTTATTGGCAGCTGGAGCTACTATCCCTTTTATTAGTCGTTATCGAAAAGAAGCTACGGGTGGCCTTAATGAGGTGCAGGTAGCTCAGATACAGGAACAGAATGCACGCCTAGAAGAGCTCGTGCATCGCCGCGAATACATACTTCAAACCATTGATGAGCAAGGAAAACTCACTGAGCCTTTGCGTAAACGTATTAGCGAATGTTGGGATGCCACGCTGCTTGAAGATCTCTACTTACCTTTTAAACCCAAACGTAAGACCAAGGCCGAGGCTGCTCGTAAAAAAGGGCTCGAACCGTTAGCCGAACTCTTGCTGACGAAACCCTATAATAAGCCCGAGGAAGCCGCTCGCTTTTTTGTGAAAGGCGAAGTGGCAGATGTTGACGAGGCGCTGCAAGGAGCGCGCGATATCATAGCCGAACGTGTGAATGAAGATGAGCGTACGCGCCAAACTGTGCGTCGATCCTTTGAATGTACCGCCATGATTCGTTCCAAGGTTGTTAAAGCACGTGAGGCTGAGGCTGGCAAATTTCGTGACTATTTCGATTGGAGTGAGCCTCTTCGACGCTGCACATCCCATCGTCTGTTGGCTATGCGTCGAGGCGAAAGTGAGGGCTATCTGCGTGTGAGCATTGGTCCGTCCGACGATGCCGATTGTCTCTCGCGCATAGAACGTCCGCTCGTCAAAGCAGGATCGCCCGCTGCTATGCAAGTGCAGACAGCTATTGCCGATGCTTACAAGCGTCTGCTTCGTCCTAGCATCGAGACTGAATTTGCCGGACAGAGCAAGCATCAAGCTGATGAAGAAGCTATTCATGTCTTTGCCAGTAACTTGAAACAACTTCTTCTTGCTCCGCCATTGGGTCAAAAACGCATTATGGGTATCGATCCTGGTTTCCGCACAGGTTGTAAGGTCGTATGTCTTGATGCACAGGGAAACTTGCTCCACAATGAGACAATTTTTCCTCATCAGCCTCAAAATCAGTATGCCCGTTCGGGTTTCAAACTTCACAGTCTCGTAGAACAATATAAGATAGAAGCTATTGCCATAGGCAATGGTACGGCTGGTCGCGAAACGGAAGAACTTGTCAAAAGCCTCCATATCAAGAGTGTTGACGTGTTCCTTGTGAGCGAAGACGGAGCTTCCGTCTATTCTGCTTCCAAACTTGCCCGTGAGGAATTTCCCGACTACGATGTCACTGTGCGTGGAGCCGTGAGTATAGCTCGTCGACTAGCTGATCCATTAGCAGAGTTGGTCAAGATTGATCCGAAATCAATCGGTGTGGGGCAGTATCAGCACGATGTAGACCAGGTGGAACTGAAAAAGTCGCTCGACCTCACCGTGGAAAGTTGTGTCAACACTGTGGGCGTAAATCTCAACACCGCATCGAAGCATCTTCTCACTTATGTATCGGGGCTTGGACCTGCTTTAGCCCAAAACATTGTAGACTATCGTGCAGAACATGGTGCCTTTCGTTCGCGTCGCGACCTTCTTAAAGTGTCTCGTCTTGGAAGCAAAGCTTTTGAACAGTGTGCTGGTTTTCTTCGCATTCCTGGTGCCAAAAATCCGCTCGACAATACGGCCGTTCATCCCGAACGCTATGCCTTGGTGGAAAAGATTGCTCACGATGCGGGTTGTGATGTAGCCACGCTCATTGCCTCGCCACAACTTCGAGCTGCCATTGATCTTAGTCGCTATGTAAGTGCTGAAGTGGGTCTGCCCACGCTCACTGATATAATGCAAGAACTAGCCAAGCCTGGGCGCGACCCACGTGGCGTAGCGAAAGTGTTCAGTTTTGCCGAAAATCTTCATACCCTCGACGACCTTCGCATCGGAATGGAAGTGCCAGGCGTCGTGACCAATATTACTAAATTTGGTTGTTTCGTTGATATGGGCATTAAGGTAAAAGGCCTCGTACATATCTCACAGATGGCCGACCATTATGTTAAGGATCCTGCAGAGGTGGTGCACATACAGCAACAGGTGATGGTCAAAGTAATCGACATAGACGAGGAGCGTGGACGTGTGGCGCTGAAACTTATACAGTAACTTTTCCTCAATTCACTAGCAACTAAAGAAGATGACAGATAACGATTATATGCGCAAGGCACTAGAACAAGCTCGCATGGCTTTCGATCGTGATGAAGTGCCCGTGGGAGCCATAGTGGTGTGCAACGATCGCATCATAGCGCGTGGTCACAATCTTACCGAAACTCTCAACGACGTGACAGCTCATGCCGAGATGCAAGCCATTACGGCTGCTGCCAATGCTCTTGGAGGAAAATATCTTGATGTGTGCACTCTCTATGTCACGGTGGAACCTTGCGTGATGTGTGCTGGAGCCATTGGTTGGTCGCAACTCGGAAGGCTCGTTTATGGTGCAGCCGATCCTAAACGAGGTTATAGTGCCTATGCACCTAATGCACTTCATCCTCGCACACAGGTGACTACAGGTGTACTAGAAGAAGAATGTGCACAATTAATGAAAGATTTCTTCAAACGTAAACGCTAGGATGGCCGATCACAATCTATTAGGACAAGAAGGAGAGCGGCAAGCCATGCTCCATCTGATGCATAAGGGCTATACTCTGCTAGAGCATAATTGGCGTTCTGGGCATTTGGAGATAGATATTGTGGCCGAATGGCATGGCGAGATTGTGTTCGTAGAAGTGAAAACGCGAAGAAACGAAGATTTTGCCCCAGCTGCCGAAGCTGTGACGTTGTATAAAAAACGTAATCTTATAGCCGCCGCCCGTGCTTATTTGGCTTATCACCACTTGATTGGTCAACCTTATAGTTACGATATTATCACAGTGGTGGGCACTTCGGCGCCTTTCCAAATCACGCACATTCGCCACGCTTATAATGAGGAGAAAGTGAGAGAAAAAAGTAAAAAGCTCTTTAGGTGATTTTTTTGTTAGTTGGCCTGGTTGTATCGCTCACTATGCGCCTTCAGTTGTTATTAAAAGTCTACTTTCCATGCCACGCAAAGTAGCATCATCAGAATGGATAGACCTATCCATAATTTCGGAAATTGAGTATTCTATAAGATATGTCAAAACTCTATCTTAACCTACCTTCTAACTGGCAACACATTCATCTGAGTAGCACAGACTCTACAATGCTCCGATTGCGCGATGAGGCGTATGCTCGTGTTGCTGAAGAATTTGTACTCCTTACTGCCGACTATCAATCGGCTGGACGTGGACAGCGTGGTACCTCTTGGGAGGCCGATGCGGAGCAGAATTTACTATTTGGCTTTCTTTTCCACCCCGTGGAGGTGAATGCCATGCACCAGTTTTTTTTGTCAGAAGCCTTGGCATTGGCTGTATGCGAATGTCTTTCTGCTTATGACGAGGGCTTCAGTGTAAAGTGGCCCAACGATGTTTATTGGCACGAACGAAAGATATGTGGCATGTTGCTCGAACATGATTTGCAGGGTTCGCATATTGCCACTACTCTGACGGGGGTGGGGGTGAATGTCAATCAGCAAACATTTCGCAGCAATGCTCCCAATCCTGTCTCACTCAAGCAAATCACGGGGAACAATGTGGATAGAGCCGTATTGCTCGAGAACATTCTGAATAGATTCCAGAGTTATTACAGACAGTTGCAAAGCGGAGACTATCAGTCGCTTCATACGGCCTATATGCAACGGCTCTATCGTCGAGAAGGAGTGTATCCTTTTGAAGATTCTGAGGGCTCATTCAGTGCCTCTATTGAGAATATCTCTCCTCTTGGCATGCTCACGTTGCAACGTGAAGATGGTTCTCAACGTACGTATGCGTTTAAGGAAGTAAAGTTCGTAGTGCCTTCCTCTAAGGAAAGACAAGTATAGTGATAATGTGAGTATGCCGCTCAATGGGTAGTTTTTATGTGTTGTCATCATTTGACTCCACAGAAGAATGTTTCCTTACAAACGGAAAAATGTATGCTTGCAATATTTTTTTTAAAAAAAAGTGACGGAAAGTTTTGGTAGATTGGGAAAAAGTCGTACCTTTGCACTCGCAAACGAGAAATAACGATACTCGCAAGCGCACAACGATGGCGCGATAGCTCAGATGGTTAGAGCGCATGATTCATAATCATGAGGTCGACAGTTCAATCCTGTCTCGCGCTACAAAAAAGCAGTTGCTTACAAAGCAACTGCTTTTTTGTATACCCATTTCGAAGCGAACGTGCTAAAAGTTAGGCGAAATGTCACGCTATTAGCAAAAAAAGTAGTAATTTTGCGCTGAAATTATAAGAAACAAACAACAATACTCCAATGATTAAATCACAAGACATCAAGAAGGGTACTTGCATCCGCTTGGACGGCAAACTCTATTTCTGCATTGACTTCCTTCACGTAAAGCCCGGTAAGGGTAACACCATCATGCGTACCACTCTGAAGGACGTGGTGACTGGTCGCGTGCTTGAGCGTCGCTTCAATATCGGAGAAGCTCTTGAAGACGTACGCGTAGAGCGTCGCCCCTACCAGTATTCATATGCTGAGGGTGATCAGTATCATTTCCTCAACCAAGAGACTTGGGACGATGTGATTATTGAGAAGGATCTCATCACAGGCGTAGACTTCATGAAGGAAGGCGACATTTGCGAAGTAGTAAGCGACGCTTCAACAGAGACAATCCTCTTTGCCGAAATGCCTGTGAAGACTCACCTCAAGGTGACTTACACTGAGCCTGGTCTTAAGGGAGATACTGCTACCAACGCAACGAAGCCTGCTACACTCGAAACTGGCGTAGAAGTACGCGTTCCCCTCTTCATCAACGAGGGTGAAATGATTGAGGTTGATACTCGCGATGGTTCTTATCTCAACCGCGTTAAGGCATAAATATTGCTTTCATAAGAGGATTCCCCTCACAGAGAGATAGACCAAAAGTTTAGATTTGGTCATTCATAAAAAAGACTTGCAACACTCCGACAGAATGTTGCAAGTCTTTTTTTGGTATGCTCGGCATGAGCTTATTCTAACGGGTGCAAGTCCCTAGTAAGCCCTAATAGCGGGAATTACATAGCCAAGAGCAAGGGTGTTCATCGTGAGGTGAAATCTTACGATTCGTGAAACTCGCCTCATCGTGGATTATTTAGGCCTTCCAGAAGGTTGTTTTGACGATGAAGATGAAGCTGTTTCTACGACCTAAATCTTAGTACTCTAACGATGAAGATCATTAGGTGCTAACGATGAAGACCGATAGGTGCTAACGATGAAGACCGATAGGTGCTAACGATGAAGACCGATAGGTGCTAACGATGAAGACCGTTAGACTCTATGGATAAAGACCGATAGGATAGACTGATTTTGAACGTATAACGAGGTGATTTTGCCTCGCGCGCGTGTATTTATATAGGTGTGGTGTGTGGTGCTTAAAAGGGAGGGACTTTCTCTCTTTCGTCCTTCGCATTTATCCAGCTGAATGATAAAGTCAAAATGGTCTATTATCATCTTCGTCCTTCTTCAACCAACATGGGACTACTATAACCTTGTTAGGGAAATAGAATGTACCAATCGTCAATTAAAGAATGATCTCAATCTGCGTCCCATATACCATCAGAAAGATAAAAGTAGTGATGCACATCTATTCTTTGGCCTATTGGGTAGTCAACACCATAAGGTACGGGCTTAAAACAATCAAACATAAAATGTTATTGGACAGAAATTACCAGACGTATGTCTACTCAAAAGTTTGTAACCACAAATGCTACGAATGCTTTAGGAGAAGCCATTGTTTTTAGACAATGTAGTTGTCCAAGCAAATCTGCGAAAGAAATCTATGATGCGCTAAAGTTCAAACATGCGCCCTTTAAGAAAATACAAATTTGTAGGACACAAAGTTAACCTCTAATGATTGGATTTGCCCATGACAGCAAGAGATGCAATATTAGGGGTGTGAAAGTTGGGTTAGGTATTGTCCTTACTAATACCCTGATTGTCCTTGGCTAAAGGATTGGGGCATGAAAAAAATAAAAGTGGGCAACACACAGGAGAAGTGTGTTGCCCACAAGTCTGAGTAAGGGCTGTTTGTCTGTCTGGTAGCTAAAATTGCGCTACTTCTTAGACAGATTCTGCATGAATGATTCTTCTTCCATCTTCATGATGTCCATGTCTGATTGCGGAGTAGGAGTGATGCGGATGCGGCCTAGCGCATTGGTCGATGAGTTTGGGGCATCGGTGATGGTAAACGTCATCACTTCAGTGAAGTCGCCACGATAGAAGTCAATAGGGTAGATACCCGAAGCAGGGTTGCTGCCCGAGGTCGGGGTAATTAAGTTGTCCTTATAGCGGGCAATGATTGACCAGTTGGTAGCAATGGTGCGGTCGCAGTTGTTGTACATATTGACCACTACCTTGTAAGTGCCGTTCTCCACCTTCTCGGCGGGCAGATAGATGTTTTCCTTGTTGATGCCATCAATGTTACATCCCGCGTTAGAGTCGATGTCCAAGCCATAAGTGGCCACGGAGTCCTCGGTCACCTGGATGGTGCCTCCGCGGTGGCCATAGTAGATGTGTTCGCCGCTAGGTGTGTAAAGGTGCAGATCCACGTCTTTCTCGTTGTTAAAGGCAAGTTTAATCTCAAGTGCGCCACTCTTGGTTTCGATACGTTCAAGTTCTGTTGAAACAGGAGTTGTCACTTTCCCGTTCTCAAGTCTACCGCTAATCATAATGGTCGACTTTCCTGTGTATTCATTACTCATCATGACGGGAATCACATAAGTGTTGTAGCCCATGGCGCGTCCTTCCACAGTGCCTTCATCAGAATCGGCCTTAGGATCGTATTCATAGTAGCCGTTTACGTTCTTGATACTGATGTAGAATTTGTCCACATTCTGTTCTGTGACCACGGTGACGTAATTCATAGCGCCATTCATCACCTTGCCGCTCATTGTCACACCATTGAGCTTTTCATCGGTAGTCTGTTCGGGCATGCTACCATCGTTGTACACAGCATTTTTGATGGAAATGTACTTCGTCTCGAGTGGATTAGAAGCAGGTTCGGGCGTTTTGTCGTCGCTTGAGCACGACTGCATCTGTAGGCCTAGGGCCAATGCAAAAAAGAAATAAAGGATTTTCTTCATGACTATAAAGTTTAAAGGGTTATAAGTTCTGATAGAATAGAATGTGGCAAAGATAGGCCTTTCTTTGTAAATACGTGTCACTATTTTTAATGAATTTATATATTTATCGCAAAATAATGACAGAATAAGGGAATGTAAGGAAGATATGTAGGGAATTGACTAAATATATTTTATTGAAAAGAGAAGTCTACTGCAACGCGAGCAGTAGACTTCTCTTGCCGTAAGTTTTTTATTGTAATCGTTGCGTTTTACATGGGCAAATGCTCCTTGAGACGTTTATTGCGGAGCTTACTCCAAGCTTCAATAATGCGTTGGCGAGAGCGTGTGATGCTAGCTTTATACACGGTGCAGGTGGTAATAAAATAGATGCCAGCTTGTACCCAAAGCATGTACCAGTCGTGTTGCACATCGCCTAAGGGGGCTCCCATATTGTTGATAGCTACAAAGCCATTGATGCCGAATGTGGATGGGAATATGTAGCTGATAGCCTTCCATGCGGGAGGTATTGCACTGCCTGGCCATGAGAGCCCTGAGATGAAGAGTAGTGGTACAGACGTGAAAACAATGAGCATGATGCACATTTCTCGGTGGCGTACAAAAGCGCTTACTGTCATGGAGAAGAGCACGCTGGCAATGAGGAAGGGCAGAATGAAGAAGGCAATGTCCCAAGGGTTGCCTATCTGATTTAGGTGAAATAAATGGGGGATGATACCTAGGATGTATACACTCAGTGGAATGTAGACCATGAGATAGGCCATGCCTTTGCTTAGCACGATGCGAAGCAGTCCGCGATGGTGGCGCGTGATGGGCACGAGATTGCGAAACTTATTGTGTTCGCGAGCCGTTCCCGCAGCCATGCCTACGCCCAATAGCATCGTCTGCTGAATGATAAGGATTAATACGGCGGGTATGAGGAAGGTGGCAAAACCATTTTGTGGATTGTAGAGCGACACTTCCTCATACTTGATGGGATGTTCGGCCACTTGGTCTTGCTGAGCTGTGGTGCCTCCCGCCCGCTTCACTTTTATTTGGGCGTTCATGGCGAGCGATACGTTGGTGTTGGCCGTGAGTACGCTCTTATAATAAAGCATACCGCTCATATCGGCAAAGGCACTTACATAGACCTGTTCTCCGCGGGCCAGACGCAATGAAAAGTCGCGGGGAATGTAGACAGCTCCATAAGCATCGCGGTGCTTAATGAGCTGTTGAGCTTCGACCATGTTGGCACAGTAAGATATGATTTTTACGTCGGGCGAAGCGTCGAGGTGACGCAGGTATTCGCGGCTCTGCGCTGAACGGCAATCGTCTACCACGGCCACAGGCACATCGCGTACAACTTCATTGGTGTAGATGAAGGTGTAGAGCAATGGATAGCCTAGGGGCACGAGAAAGAAGAAGATAATCACGCCCTTGTCGCGGATAATCGTCTTTAGTTCTTCGCGGAATATGTAGTTGAAGTCAGCAAGTGCTTGACGAAAATTATATAGCATAGCAGAGAGATTGTAGAGAGAATGGGGTGGTTATGGCTCGTAAGCATACGTTTTCATCACCTTCTTGAGGCGTCCGAGGAAGGGGATGGGCAGCATCATGAAGCATACCATGGCTGTGACGAAGGGCAGAGCATTGGTGAGCGGATAGCCATCAAGAGCACAATTGACGTAGAGCAAGTAATAAATGCGCAGGGGAAATAGATATGAGAGACCCTGCAGGATGGGGTGCATGGCCATGACGGGAAACGACATTCCTGAGATGCTGAAAGAAATCACGCCCCAGAGCGAGGCAAACGAAAGTCCCATACGCAGGGTGGGGAGCATTGTAAACATAAATACGCCTAGTCCTTGGCAAGCCAAGACGAATAGAGCCATGATGCTCCACATACGCGGTAGGCCACAGTTGCATGGGAAATGGAGATAGCCGTATAACAGAAATACATAGATGGAGCCCATGAGTAGGAATATAATTGTCTGGGGGAGGAGCTTGGTTCCTAAAGCGGCTATGATGGAGTTGTTGGAACGAGCCATAAGGTCATCTGCCGTGCCAAACTTTAGCTCTGACCCAAGGCTATATACCGTGGTCATGAAAATGAAAATGCCCAACATACCTGGGATAATGATGTTGGATAGGTAGACGTTGTAATTGAGCCATGGGTTATTTGTGGCGTGCATATCAATCACGATGGGTTGCAGGTAGGCCATGGCCTGTCCTTCTGTGGCACCTTTGGCATAGAGTACAGTGCGTGAAGCTGCTCCAGAAGCAAGTTCCGACATCATGCGCATGTCGCGATAGAGTAACGAGCCAGCCACGAGATAAGAATAATTGGTATAGAACGACACTGTAGGTACACGTTGCAGTTGTGCTTGCTTTGTAGTGCCTTGCGGAATGAGGTAAAATCCGTAGATGTCGCCTTTCTGCACAGCCTTGCGTGCTTCTGTCACGTTGGCGTATTCGTGGATGATGTCGCTCATTTGGAACGCATCTAGATTGCGAGCAAGGTTGCGCGTGGTGGTAGTGTGATCTTCGTCTACCAAACCTAATGGCAGATTCTCTGGAAGACCCTCTTTCATCAATGAGGTGAAAAAGTAATAGCAGAAGAGCGGAGCCACCACCATGCAGAAAATGTAAATGGGCTGCGTGGCAAGACGATGAAGTTCGCGAAGCAAAAGTGCTGCTCCTCCCCTCCATCCCCCTTCTCCTATGGGCGAGGGGGTGCGGTCATCTTGGATGGTTGTATTTATTTTGGGATTATCAGGCATACACGTATCGTACTTAAATCTTTAAGTTGTTGTGAGCAAGAGGAATACTCGCAATATTGACTTTCTATAAAGGGTGGTTCTATAAATTCTGATGATGGGATTTGTATGGTATTGGGAGTGTATTTTTGATAGTGAATGAAGGAGCATAGCGGGCTATGTAACTGAATTTACTATTAGAAAGACGCTTTCAAGAAGAGCATGCAAATTACACATCAGAATAGGATACTTTCAGAATTGATAGAACCACCTTTTATTTAATCAGCACGCTCATGCCAGGTCTTAGTCCTTCTACTTTTTGCATGGGGGTGGCCTTTATTTCAAAGGTTTTCATGTCGTATTGGCCTGTTGTCTTGGTGGCTTTCCATGCAGCGTATGAACCGAGATCTTTCATATAGTAGACTTTGAGCGTCACTTCCTTTTTTCCGAGTGCGGGGATGGTGGCTTTAAAAGTTTTGTTCATTTTGAAGATGCTTAGATGGTCTTCACGAATGTTGAAAGTCACCCACATGTCGTTCATCAAAGCAACATTCATGATGGGAGCACCCGTTCCAACGAGTTCGCCTATCTGCGGGAAAATGTCAGTGACTTCGCCATCGGCCGAAGCCGTAAGCACTGTTTCCTTGATGTAGGAATTAACTTCGCTCACAGCTCCCTTTGCGCGGTTGACTAGTGCAGCGGCAGCTTCTTTGTCCTCGCGCTCGGCACCATTTTTTGCCATGTCGTACTGTGACTTGGCAGCACGCTCGGTAGCAATGGCCGCATTGCGCTGTGCCGTTACTTCATCGAGCTTCTGGGCTGTCATTACGCCCTGGTCGAAAAGACGTTTCACGCGCTGATAGGACTTTTCAGCAATGTCTACACCGGCTTTTGCTTTCTGCCACATTTCGTAAGCACCTGCAATTTGCTCTTGGCGGGCTCCCTTCTCGGCCTTACGATTCTGAGCAGCAGCAGCGTCTTCGGCAGCTTGTGCTTGTGTGAGTTTTGCTGAAACTTCGGGGGCTTCAAGAATGGCTAGAGTGTCGCCAGCGTGAACATAGTCGCCCTCTTTTACCATATACTTAAGGATTCGTCCGGGTACCTTGCTTGATACGCGATATTCCGTCACGTCGGCTTGTCCTTGAATGGTTTCGTCTTCATGGTTGAAGGCATAGAGGCTACCGATAACTACTAAAATGATGATTCCGGCCATGATAAAAATGGCGGGAAGAAAATTCGCTTTCTGTCTCATATTATATGTGTATATGCTAGGAAGTCTGTATGAATAGAATAATGTCTGTTTGTGTGCTATGACGATGGATTTTATCTGCCCACAGCCTTTTCGTAGGCAGCACGACAAAGCTTGATGTCAATTTGTGAATCAATCTTGTCGCTATGTGCCTGTAGCCATGCTGTCTGTGCTTGCAGAAGGTCGGATGTGGTGATAACGCCCTCTTTGAAGCCCACTTGGGCAGTGCGCAGATTCTCTTCCGCTTTGTCGAGGTTCTTGAGGCTTAACTCAAGTTTTCGATTAGCTTCGTTCACTCGGAATGCCTCTTGCGTTACCTGTAGTTCAATCTTTTCTTTTGCTTCATCGGTTTTCATTCTTGCCATCTGGGCCTCTGTGCGTGCAGCACGTACTTTATACTTCGTTTCGCCCCAGTTCCATACGGGAACCTTTAGCATGACGCCTACAGCCCATGTGCCACGGAATTTCTTTTCAAAACTGTTGAATACATTAGGGTTGGAGATCACGTATCCTCCCGTAAGGGCTAATTGTGGCAGTACGGCAGCGCGTTCTACCTTGGCTTTCTCTGCATAGATGTTCTGTGCTGTGGAAAGTTGGCTAAGTTCGGGTCGTAAGTCGTAGGCCGTTTGCACTTCAGCCTTGATGTTTTCAGTCTGTGTGGGAAGGTTACAGTTGTTTTCATCGGCTAGAGAAGGTGCCGATTCAAGGGGCAGTCCACAGATTTGACAGAGAAGCATGCGTGAAAGCGTAAGGCCGTCTTCCACCTTGACTAGTGTCATCTCAGCTTCGTTGAGCTTCACGCTAACGGATAATTCATTGCTTTTGGTGGCCACTCCCTCGTGAATCATCTTTACCACGTCGGAGTCGAGATGGGCTAACATGTTGCGATAGCTTATGGCCAAACGACGTTTGTTGGCTAGCGATACCACTTGCCAATAGGCCTTGTCTACATCGAGCATCACTTGTTGCCCATCGGCACGGAGCTGATCTTGCGCCAACTTCTCCTGTAACTTAGTGATGTTTTCGTAAGCTTTAATCTTGCCGCCCATATATAATGGTTGGGTGAGGAGAATCATGCCCGCCGTCATGTTGCGCGTGTCGGTGCGTAGTGCATCAGTAAGTCCTTGGCCAAAAGCATTTCCCAATTGGCCGAGTTGAGGAAGTTGTCCGCTGAAGTTTTGAATTAGTGGAGCAAGATCGGGATGTTGCTGAAGAATCTGCCCCGCAATGCTCTGAAATTGTCCACCAAATTGTCCTAGTGCATTTGTTCCCAAATTATTGAGGGATCTTTTTTGATCTTTACTGAGCAAAGATATCTCGTCGCCTGAGCGCATATATCCCGCTGTAAGCGAAATTTTAGGAAAATAGTTGGTGTGAGCCGCTTTGCGATCCCATCCTGCTTTTTCTATCTTCATCTGGGCTTGAGCTAACTCCTTATTGTTGCGCATAGCGAGTGCACGGCAACTATCGAGCGTAAGCACCGTCTGTGCTTCGCCCCAAAGGCTGATGCTTGCAAGCGAGAGAAGGATGAAAAGTTTCTTCATATATATATTTTATTTTTGTTTCGATATTGAAAGGTGCTGAGCCGTAGCCTAACTTATGCAAAGATAGTGCAAGGCGAATGCAGAACATCAAGCTTGCTTGAATGTTATGCTGAGCTGTAGCCTAACTTATGCAAAAGTACTGATTTCTCGTATTCCCTGCCTAATTTAGGATATCAAAAAGGGAGAAATAGAACAATCGTGCCGTACTATGGAAATTCAGTAGATTCAAGCAAGAAATGTAACTCATTCAAGTTTTGGTTTTAACTTGAGCGGGCAGGATCTGAAATTAAGATGAGTATTCCCAATCACATGCCCGCGAGATAAGGAAACGACTTTCTTTAGAGAAAACATAAGACAATGCGAGAATTGCCATTTTATTATTTCTAATTTATACACAAAAATAATGAGGTTAAGAATTTTTTTTGAAATATACCTTATGAATTTATGCCGTGTAACTACGTTTTTCTTCCATCTATGCATGGAGGACTGTGAGCTAAAGAATTTTAAAATTATAAAATCGTACCCTTGCCCTAGTAAGTGTATCTAAAAAATGTGCTAAAAAGAATTACTTTGTCATTATTATTAATGAAGAAAAACATAGGCAAGTATGTCGGCAAGACAATTGGCTGAAGTAATTTTATAGGAGCATGTTATAAATTGAAACTATAGAAAAACGAGCATTATGTCACAAAACAAAACAGTTATTCAAGGACTCACTCCCGATGAGAATATGGGAGGAATGACAGGAATGTACGCACGAGGCGCTCAGCCTGCAGCAGCTCGTGGTACCATTGTACCCGGAATGGAAAGTGTGGCCGGAGGTCAGGCTCAGCCAGCTATGGGTTCCTCTACTGCGCCTCAACACCGAGTGGTACAGCCAGGAAAACCCGTAGTAGGGTTTCTCTATTCCATCTCTCGCACGCAGATGGGAGAATATTGGCCTCTACAGATAGGACGCAATACCATCGGACAGGACGATTCGTCTGACATCGTGTTGAAAGAAGGCACTGTATCTGGAAATCATGCTGTAATCATTGTGCGTCAAATCAAAAATACAGGTGGCGTGATTGCTGCTGTGACCGACACACAGAGTACGAATGGCACCATGATTAATGGTGAGACCATCGGCTTTCAAGCTGTGGAATGTCATAGCGGAGATATTTTGACTGTGGGCAATAATTATGAGCTCGTATTAGTACTGATTGACGCAAGTAAGTACAAACTCTCTGTTGCTGAGGGTTTCATTCCCGTAGAAGCTTCAGAACTTGAGGATGACTTCAGCGATGTGCCTTCATTTGGTGCAGGTAACACTCAGGCAGAAGGTTATCAACAACCTTGGCAAGGTGGAGAATATGTAGGCAATGGCGGTACCGTTGGGCTCGATGGTTCTACTCCAGGCTACAACAATGGAGGTACTGTCTCAATGTAGCCTAAATCTTCTCTTAGCATTTGCGCTTTTTAGCGAATTAGCTTTTATTTCTTGTGCAGAACATTATCTCTACTACCCTTACTCTTAGAGTTGCGTAGGAGAGATGTTCTGCATAAGTAGAACGATCTGATGGAAAAATAAAACAAATAGCATGTCATTATTCAAAATACAAGGTAAATCCGAGAAACAGCAAGGAATATACTACGAGTTTGACTCCGACGACGAACCCTTAGGTGTCGGCGGTATGGGCAAAGTGTACAAAGGACGTTGTGTAAACGAGTTTACGCAGTCGGTGCGCAATGTCGCCATCAAGTTTATGTATAGTGACATGCCCCCCTATGCAATCGAAAAAGCGCGTCGCGAAGCAGCCATCCATTTTCGTCATGATAATCTGATAGAAATGCTCGGATTTATTGAGACCGAGAGCAGAGGCGTGCTGGGCGAAGTAGAACATCATTACCACGTGGTGAGCGAATTGCTAGAGGGTGTCTCGCTTGATCATTTGCTCAATGGCAAACTCGTAGATCAGAAGGGGTTCGCTGTGCCTTATGCCGAAAAACTCTATAAGGACTATCAGCAGGATCCCGTTCACTTTGCCTCTTTCATCGTGCGCAATGTTCTTTCGGGCTTAGCAAGTATGCACGATGCTGGCTATATCCATCGTGATATTGATCCCACTAATATCATGATCACTCGCGATGGACATATCAAATTAATCGATTTTGGTATTGCCAAAAAATACAACTCGCTCACCACGAGCGATAAACACTTGACACAAGCGGGACAGTTTATTGGAAAACCCGAATATGCGGCTCCTGAACTTGTGTTGGGTGCCATCAATGAGCAGAATCAAACCACCGATCTTTATGCCGTGGGTATCTTGCTTTTTCAGTGTATTGTCGGACATGTACCCTTCGAGGGCGATCGCAGCGATATATTGCAAAAGCAACTTCACGCCCCTCTACCGCTTAAACTCATAAAGCACAAGGGAATGCGTCGGCTTATTGCGCGTGCTACGGAAAAACAACGCGCAAAACGCTTTCAAAGTGCAGCAGAATTTCGTGTAGCACTTGACAATGTGGAGGATGCGGGAGGCTTAGAATGGAAACCATTCTATACATATATTGCTAGTGGTGCGGCAGCTTGCATTTTGGCAGTTGCGGGCATTGTGTGGGCCTTGAATGGAAACAGTGACGATGGCCATGAATCTATCCAAACATTTACGTACGATAGTGCTTTATCCTCAATCCATAATGGAACGCTTACTGAAAAACGAGCCGTAGAGGTGCTCGACTCGCTATCTCAAAAAGATGCACGTGCTAGTTTTCTTTTAAGTCAACTTCTCTTTAAAAGTAAACTAAGCGACGATAACGCTCCCGACAGCATCAAGCGTATGCAGCAACAACTCGGCATCCAGACAGACAATGATAAAGCTCATGAACTATTGGTAAAAACAGTAGACATAGAGCCTAACAACTATAAAGCCGCTTATGAGTTGGCTCTTGATTATTGGAAAGCCGATCAACGTACAGATGCAGTGCCTGCTCGTGATGGCGACCGTGCTCAGAAATTATTCGACCAAGCGTACAAGTTGGCATCAGAAGCCCATGATACAATGTATGCTCGGCAAGCAGATACTTACCGCTTGGCTATAAAGCAGTGGCGCCTAAATCTGAAAATGATTAATAATTACGACAGATAAAATACATCCGATACTTATGCCAAAGCCAGGAAGATCTAATGTGGTGCAAAAGCCCGGTGACCCCTATATCTATCTTTACGTAATGGGAGAATGGTACTGTTACAATCCGCAAGACCCTCCCTTAGGCAGTGGAGCTATGGGCGACGTGTATCGAGGCTATCGTTGTAAAAATGGTGCCGCCATAGCCATAAAGCGCGTAAAAGATTGCTATGCCAATAACAAGATGATACGCGAACGAGCACGCCAAGAAGCGAGTTTGGCATTTCGTCACCCTAATTTGGTGGAAATGATTGGCTATTGTGAGTATGCGCCAGATTATGGTCCTATTTTCATCTTGAGCCATTATGTGCAAGGTATGAACGTAGATGAGTATATCCATACGTTCGACGATTCTCCTACGAGAGTAGAGAAAATCTGCAATGTGGTGTGCGCTGTACTCGATGCGCTAGATTACGTACATTCTAGAGGTGTAATCCATCGTGATATTAAGCCCTCTAATATTATGGTAGAAAATGGATCGAATGTAAGATTGATGGATTTAGGTATCAGCCGTATGAGTGGTGGTAACAAATTCTCCTCATGTGGGTTTATAGGTACCCCCCAATACTCAGCTCCAGAGCAGATTAAGCGTGAAGAGAATAGCAATGCTGTTTCCATCAATGCAACGACCGACATTTACGAGCTAGGTATTACTTTTTACGAACTCCTTACAGGCGTTAATCCAATGAATAGCGAGAGTGAGGCCGAAACCCTATCACGCCAAATATCCCAACCGCTACCCTATAACGAGCGTATACCTCGAAAACTTTATAAGGTAATCGTTAAAGCTACGGCGAAAGAACAGAGCCAACGTTACCAAACTGCCTTGGAATTTAAAAATGCAATCAATCAGGCATTACTTCCCGACCCTACCATGGGAGAACGCTTGAGCGAATGGTTGCAGACTAATCAGACAGCTATTATCATAGTAGCTGTGGGTTTAGGCATCGTGGTGGGCATTCTAATTATTCTTCTCATAATGATTTAACCCACGAATGGATATGGACAATACATTATTCCAGAGAGCATGCTTGCCCTTATATAAATAACGATATAGCCCCATGGAAATACAAAAGATTTATACCAATGATAATGGCCTCGTAGCGGCATTTGCAGAATCGCGTATAGGAGGACGTTCTGAAAACCAAGACTCCTACGGATGGCAAGAAAATGCGCGTGGCTATCTCGTTACTGTGTGTGATGGCATGGGAGGTGGTCCAGGAGGAAAAACGGCTTCGACCATTGCTGTCAACGAAATTCTGCGAAGTACGGCTGAAGCTTCCGAAGACGAGGAAATCCCTAACATCTTGAAGAAAGCCATACGCAATGCTAATATAGCCATCATTCAGGCAGGTTCCACTCATCCACAGCTCAAAGGGATGGGCTCTACTGCCACAGCGCTTTGGGTTACCCCCTATGCGGCTTATGCAGCGCATGTGGGCGATAGTCGTATATATCAGTTGAGAGGGCACAAGAAAGTGTTTCGCACATTCGACCACTCCATGGTGTTCGATATGGTGGAGCAGGGAGTTATCACTGAAGAGCAAGCCCGACTTTCGGCTCAATCGAATGTGATTACCCGCGCTTTGGGAATCAAGCCTGATGTGGAAGTCGATGTAGAAGAATTGCCCTACAGCCGGGGCGACCTTTTCGTGCTTTGCACAGATGGTATCCATGGCACTATGCCTGAGCACGATTTGCTTCGATTGTTCACCAACCAACGCATGAAGTTGGGAGCACTGACAGACGACGTGGCCACAACAATAGATAATCAAGGACGCTCCAAGGGTGGAGGACACGATAATCTGACTCTCGCCATGGTGGAGATGAAAGAAAACTCTAAACTAACACGACCTATGAGTAAGAAAGCAAAACTTTTAGTGGCGGTATTGGCCGTAATTGCTTTAGCAAGTTTATCGGGAAATGCTTTGCAGATGCAGCATAGCGGTAGTGATGCTTGTTATGCAGACAGCGTGAAAGCGCTGAAAGATACTTTAGCGAGCCGTCAAGCGAAACTTCAAACTTATCAAACGCAAGCCGACAGCATGGCTAAACTCCTAAAGGAAAATACCAATTTAAAGGAGAATACTCAAAAAATCAAGAAACTCATAGAGGATATGCAGAGTTCCACAGACTCTACCTCTAGCAAATAACCCTCTGCCATGAAAGTATATTCTATAGGACGTGATACGGAGTGTGATATCGTAATCAACGATAGTAGCGATGTCATCAGTCGTCGACATGCAGTAATTAGCGTGGCAAACAATGGCAAGCTGACCATTACCGATACGAGCTTTAATGGCACGTATGTAAATGGTATACGCATTTCGCCCAATGTGCCCGTCCCCGTGACTCGTAAAGATAGTGTGACTTTTGCTCATGTGGCCAAGCTCGATTGGAAGCTGATTCCTAAACCTGTATTGATGCGCTGGTTGCTTCCCGGAGGCGTTGCCGCTGGCATCGTTGTGGTGGCAAGTGTGGTATGTGCCGTATGCTTTTCAGGTGGCAAATCTTCTCATGCGGGAAAGGAAGAAAAGTCTGAGTTTGTGGCAGATTCGGTAAATCAAGAGAAGGCCGATAGCACAGTCAAGGAAAAGCAAGATTCTACGCAAACGAAGAAAACGCCCTCTCGCAACAAGAAAGCAGCCTCTTGCGGCAAGAAGGAAGCGGCAAAGGATAAGAGAACTCAATCATCATCCGATAAAAAGTCTGCTTCTAAGAAAAAACAAGAAACGAAGTCTGCCGAAACCAAGGCTAAGAAAGTGAAAACAGCAACGGATAATGCTTCAAAGGCAAAAGATGGAAAGACGCAACCTTCAACATCTAATGCATCTGCAAAATCTTCTGAACAGAACAACTCGAATACAGCTTCTACAAAGAAAACGAGAATCCGCTAAAATATCCTTACCCATTAAAATCCAACCGATATGAGACTTTTGAAAATAGGTCGCGATGCCTCGTGCGACATCGTGCTACACAGCGACAAAGTAAGTGCAATCCATGCTGAGATTACTCTGCTCAATAATGGAGATATTTCGCTTGAAGATAAAGGAAGTCATAATGGCACTTTCGTGATGAATCGTCCCATTAAGCCTGGTACTCCCGTCAACATACGTCGTGGCGATGCCATACGTTTTGCTGACGTGGAACTTCAGTGGAGCCAAGTGCCCATGCCTGAGGACAATAGCAACTTTAAGGGTATATGGTCCATAGGTAGTCATTTCAATAATGATATTCAGATTTCGGGTAACACCGTGAGCCGCTATCATGCCACTATCAAACTTTCGCGTGATGGAAAATTTTATATTACCGATCATAGCAAGAACGGCACAATGGTCAATGGTGTTAAGATACCTCAGAATCAGCCCACTCTGTTGAAGAAAGGCTGCCAAGTGGTTTGCGGAGGTGTGCCAGTTGACCTTAGTTCGCTTCCCTGGCCTAAAGGCACTTGGAAGACCATCTTGGCTATTGCAGCAGCTCTGCTTATCGTATGCGGCATAGGTTTTGGCGCATATAAATTCATTAAGCCAGAGAATACTTTCACGATGGAGCAAATCAATGCTCGCTATAAGAACTCTGTGGTGATGCTCGTGGGTACTTACCACTACGAAGTATCGGCAGGCGACCTCGACCTAAGCTATTTCAACATTCCCACAAAGTTTATGTTTGTCACCGATGGAAAAGGCAATGAAAAGATTGTAAATCTCGAAAGCCTTTCTCCCGAAGATCGTATGCAGTATTGCATGTATTTCGGTACAGGCTTCTTTGTGTCCGACGACGGACAGTTGCTCACCAATCTCCATGTGGCTAAGCCCTGGTTGGTGCATCAAGATATGATTGAAGCCATAGAAAACCATGTAAAGCGAATCATTGCTCAGGCAGCCGAGGCACGTGCTGTCATACGCACCATCAATGGAGTGGCTCCAGAAGGAATTTCTGCCTACATCTCGCAAGTAAAGGTGACTGGTGTGAGTGATGGTATACTGCTTGTGCCTCAAGGACGCTATTTCACGGAAGAGAATGCAATCAAGTGTAAGTTGCTTTCTGGTGGCGACGATCTGAACAAAGATGTTGCCCTCATTCAAAGCGAACGAATGGAACTTCCCAATTCAAAGTGCACTTTCGTTAATGTGGCCGATTCTATGGATGTGAACGAGGTCAGCATTGAAACAGGGCATGAACTCTACACCATAGGTTTCCCCGCTCCAACCACCCTCCAAGATTCAAAGAATGAGAAGGGCATGCAGTCGCTTTGCCACGGAGGCCGTGTTAGCCGTGAGTCTACGGAGTTCAACTTTATGTTTGATGCTACCACGGCAGGTGGTGCAAGTGGTTCGCCCATTTTCAATGAGCATGGCATGTTGGTAGGCATACTCAATGCCACTACCGATCAGAAGAACTTTACTTGGGGTATCAAAGCTAAGTATATAAAGGAACTTCTCGATAGCCCACATTCTGTGAAATAACGAAGAAATAGCTTTCCATGAAGTTTGCGAGCAAGAGGCTGGCCAACTTCATGGAGAAAGCAATCGTTCAACTCCCAAAAGTACGAATATGAAAAAACTCGCATTGCTTTGTATGCTCTTTGCTTCAGGCTTCGGCATGATGCGCGCCGTGGTGGTGCAGAAGTTTTGTATGAAGAATGGTTCCGTATACTACGGATTCATTGTGAAGCAAAACACTGAGGGCAACATGACCATCAGTGCCGACCGCTCGCTCATCAGCGTGCCTGGCAAGCAAGTCAAGATATTGCGCGAATATAGTCAGAACGAATCAGAACTCAGTAAAGCATGGGCCGCATGGGCACGAACCAACCATGCATTCTTTACCGAAAACGGAGTGAAGAAGTTGCGGCTAGCCGACGTGAGTGTGACCGACAGCACTTCGACCTCTCAGTATCGAGGTGTGTGTCTCACGGAGAAAGGCTATCATGTAACCTTTCTCTCCATGCAGCCCGTTACGCACACTATTCGTTGGGATGACGTGAGCGCAATACAGAGCGATCGTCGTTCTGTGCTTGAACTCTCGGGCATCAATGTACGCTACGATTTGGCCAATGGTAGTAGTATTGAAGGACAATATGCCGAAGAAACAGCTTCTTCCCTTAGCCTTTTTGATGCACAAGGAGTGAAGCATACATTTGCCATCGACGATGTGGTGAAGATGCGTTCTTCGGCCATCAACCCTCAGCAAGACTTCTTTCAGCAATGTCCCACACTCGATCACGTGAAACTCCGCAGTGGTGAAACCATTGAGGGCTATATTGTGGAGCAAGTTTTCGATGGTGATAAGAGCTCGCTCACGGTCAAGACCAAGGAGGGCGCTCTGCGCATGGTGAAGATGAACGAAGTGGTGGAGAATCAACGTGTAGAAAACACCGACGGCTATAAGCCTATCATGGATTTCATCGTAGAGAAAGGGCAAATATTCCTTAATCGCCAACTTGCTACATATAAAGTCATGACAGAAGTTGACAACGTGGTGAGCATTGCGCAGGATAGCTTGAAGAAAGTTTGCCTAAAAATGCCTCTTTCCAAAAAAGACGTGGAACTGATCTTCGAATGCAATGATGAACATTTCTCAACGCTTCCTGAATTGCAACTTATCAAACTCACTCAAACGGAGGGACGTAAGGCTACGATCTATCAGTTTACCTACAAAAATCTAGCCACGCAAGCCATTCGTCCAGAAAAGTCGGAATGCAGTGTAAATGGCACGCGTAAGCTCATCTATCGTATTCCCTCAGCGGGTACGTATGCGCTCTTTAATGCCAAGAACCGCAAGGCTTTCTTTGTAGAGGTAAAATAAGTGAATGCGAGGGGCGAGGTGGAGTAGGTGTTATGCCAAGGAAAGCCTCGCACTTCTCGTCTTAGAACAAAGAACTTTATATTTCATTCTCTATATGAACACACGAGAAATCACCATAGGTCGCTCCAAAGATTGCGATATCTATCTCGACCCCAACTGTCAGTATGCAAGTAGCCATCACGCCGTGATTTATTACGACGGACGCCAACTCATGTATCGCGACATTAGTACCAATGGAACGATGATCAACAATCAGCGTATTCATAAGCGTGCTGTGCCCATTCGCCGTGGAGACATCATCATGTTGGCTGGTAAGTATCAGCTCAACTGGAATCAAATAGACTATTACTTCCCTCCGCAACAATCCTCTTTCTATGGCCCCTCGGAGACTGTAAATACTGGGGGCACACAACCAGCCAATTTTCGTATGGCTGAAGAAGCTGCTCAATCAGATCCTGTTGATGTGAACAAATGGAGCTGGGGCGCATTTGTGCTCTATCCCATTTGGGGATTCTTCAACGGTTGTTGGTGGGCTATCTTCGTGGGCATTTTCCTGGGTTGGCTAGCGCCTATCCCCAATATTATATTCGGTATCTACGGAGGGCGTTGGGCTTGGCAAAACAAGCAATGGACTAGCCTTGAATCCTTTGCCTCATCGCAGAAGGGCTGGAACACGGCAGGTCTTATTATATTCTGTCTCAACTTGGCCATCTTACTTCTCTTTGTAATCTTCTACTTTATTCTCGGAGCGGCCATTTTGAGCAGCATCTAATAGTTTCTCCTAGGGCTCCTTCTCAGAAATCCGATGACATATGTGCGTAGTTCATCTGCGCACATCTTACTCATTTCCCCTCATCTCACAAATCATGGTAAAAATCACTTCTAGCCTTTTCTCTCTAACAGGCTTTGCAGAAACTAGGCAAGGCGGTCGTCCCGAAAATCAAGACGACTTTGCCTTTAGCGATACTCCGCTAGGTTTTCTTGTGGTGGTATGCGATGGAATGGGAGGAGGACCTGGTGGAAAGACAGCTTCGTCTGTGGCCAAGGCAGAGATAGTAAGAAGTCTGATGCATGCTATTCCGCAAATGTCTATTTCCGAAGCTCTGTGTCAGGCCGCAGCAGCTGCCGACTCGGCACTGAAGGCATACATTGCTCGAGATCAGCGTTTGGCAGGAATGGGATCAACCTTTGTAGCGATTCTGATACGTCAATCGTCGGCTATCATAGCTCATGCAGGCGACAGCCGCTGTTATAGGCTTCATCGTGGGCGAATGGTGTTTCGCACTCATGACCACTCTCTCGTGGGAGAACTTGTGCGCAAACGTGCTCTGACGGAAGAGCAAGCACGCACATCTCCGCAGTCAAACCTAATCACACGTGGACTGGGGTCGGTGAGCAACACGCAGCCCGACGTAGACATTGTGCCCTACTGCCAGGGCGACCGCTTTGTGTTGTGCACCGATGGTGTGTGGGGTATCATGGAGCAAAGCCAACTCTTGAGCAGATTCCGAGAGATGAAGAATCTGTCTACAGACGTGCCTCGTATGGCTGATGAAATAGATCGTATAGGATTTGGTCAGGGTGGACATCACGACAATCACACCTTTGTCGTGATAGACATGGAGGCCAACTCCACCTTGAAAGATTCTCTCTCTCTGCGTCTTCTTCAGCCTCGAATGCTCATGATTGCTTCTGCTCTCGCCCTTCTCCTTTTCATCGGAGTGGGAAGTATAGCTTGGCTATGTAGCCCTTCTAAATCGTCAACGTTTGTCGGTGGAGGTGGCTATACTCCCACACCAGTGGAGCCCTCCCGCCAATCTCAACTCTTCACACCACAGGATCCTGCAATGCCCGTTGATAGCGGTAACGCTTCATCGACTACTGACACCTTGCACTCAGCCTCAAAGCCAGACACCGCACGGCAACGTCCAGCCCCTTCTCTCCCCGATAATCATCGTCAGCACGATGCACAGCTTCTCGAAGAGATAAGACACAAAGTCAACCAACTTCATGACATTCGATATAAGAAGGAAAAGGACGCCACGAAGCGTTCAGAGCAATTGGTGGATGAAATCCTTTCCCAACTCAATGATTTACGCAATGAGTGCGAATTGCTGAAAAACGATAGCATCTCGACAGAAGCTCAAAATGCTCATAAATTAGCTAAAAGTCATGAGAAGCATTTAAAAGCGGTGCGTTTAGTCAATGGTTTCTATGTCATTATAGAAAAGGGCAGAAGTGTAGCCGAACGCTTGCAACGGAAACTTGATAAAATAGCAGAATTGCGTAAATCTCAATCACATTAAAGCCTCATGTTACGTAGCAAAATACATAAGTTAGTTCTTTTTCTTTCCTTGTCGTCGTCTCTCCCCTCTATGGCGCAGACGGCCGTATGGCTCATGCCTCCTGCTTCCTATTCAGATTGCACTTATTTAGGCAAAGGACTATTTAAGTTGGTCAAAAATGGGAAAGTGGGATTGTTGGATGCTAGCGGAGCTATGGTCGCTCCTTGTGAATATACAGCCCTTACTCCTTTCTATGAAGGAAAAGCACTGCTCACGCAGTCCACTCCTAAGGGTGATCGCGTAGTAGGATGCATCGATGAGCAGGGAATCTTTCATCGTTTTTCTAAAGATTATTATACCCTTCAAGGACAGGCTTTCTATTCCGACGGAGTTCTCTCTGTGAGCAACGGACAAGGCAAGCTAGGCTACATCGACCAGTTGGGCAATGAAGTAGTGGGATTCGATGGGAAATACGATCGTATTAAGCCTTTTACCGAAGGCTATGCGGCTGTGTTTCGAAAGAAAGCCTACCGGCTTATTGACAAAACTGGCAATGAAGTGCAATTCCGCTTCAGTACGGTAGGCGAACTTTATGGTGGCACGAATGCCTATAAGGGTGAAGTCTACGTATGGGACACCGATGGTGTATTCTATGTGTATAACACACAGCGTGGAGGTGTTTGCCAAAAGCGCAAACTCCCCTCGGGTAGTCGTTCGTTCGACTATCTATATCGTCTCAGTTGCATCACGGGTCAGTCGCGCACATTGCCCACTACAGAATATTTAGTGGCGGGAAAGAGAGAACTTTCGCCTGTCAGTGTCAATGGATTGATGGGCTATCAGCAGGGCTCCGACGAGGTTCTTCCTCCTCAGTTTACTTCCGCCTCCGACTTTGTAGATAGTTATGCCATGGTGAACACCTCACAAGGTTTAGGCATTTTGCGCTATGTGGACGGACAGAAACTCGATGTCGTGGGCAACTCTTCTCCTGTGAAATACTATGGGACAACTGCCACTTGTCGGCTCTCTCTCTCTGTGCCCGAGGCTTGGGTGGGCAAATCACTGCAAGTGTACCTCATTGACGATGAAGGACGCTCACTCAAATTTAAAGCGCATGATTCGTATTTCACTTTCGACTTCAGCCCTCATCGTTCGCAACACACGTTTACGGCTGAGGTGGAAAACGAGGGCTTGATAATCTGCCGCAAGGAGTTGACCTATCAATTCAATCATCGTATTCGCTGTGTCACCTGTGGCCGTGATGTGGCAGATTGTAGCTACCATGGAAAACATCCTGTAGCTCAGCCAAAAACGGCTCCTACAAGTGCACCCACATCGAATGCGCAAAAAAAGAAAGAAAAACTATGTAGCACTTGTGGCTTGCCCATCAGCAAGTGTAAGTATCAGGGCGTGCATTGATTCGATATGGTGGAATCTCTGGGCCGCGAGGTATCTGAGAGTTCTTTTATAATCTAATCTCGCTCTTTCCTCAAGCAATTCATTCCTATATTCTTAACCCAAACATATGATAACAATGAAGAAAAAACTACTCATTTGTGCTGCAATGCTCTGCGGGCTTACTGCGTATGCACAAAGTGATTTCGGCGAAGAAGAAGCTGGCGTGGGTGTGCCCAAGGCCAAGAAATTTGCATTCTTTATCGGCCCCAAGGTGGGAGCCACCTTTACCACGATGACCGATCCTAAGCAAGGAGCGCTTTACGACTCCTTCGGAATAGGCTATTCGGGTGGTGTGGCCGTGCAAGGCCGCTTTGGCAACAGCAGTCCGCAATCGCCCGGTGGAACGGGCATTTTTGGCGCAGGCTTGGAACTTAAATACAAACTCAACAGCGTGAAGACACTCGGCGTAGACGAAAAAGGAAAAGAAAGCGCCAAACTCAATCTTTCCTATTTTGAAGTGCCTCTCTACGTTCATATCTATCCGGCATACAAGTCGAAAGCGCTCAACGGTCTCTATCTAGAGGCAGGTGTGTCAGTGGCTGGAACCATGAGCGCTAAGCCCGAAAGCATTATTGCCAATGAAGTCTACTACAAGACGGGCGATCTCAAAGGTTTCGATGTGCGTCCACTCGTAGGACTTGGTTTTACCACAAGCTGTGGTTTCGACGTGAATGCCCGTTACTACATTGGCACATCCGACCTTGCGAAGAATATGGCTTCGAAGCAAAACTCTTTCGAACTTTCATTGGCATGGATGTTCAAACTCTAGCCCTCTCACGCATGTAATCCTTATTCTTTAACATTGCATCCATTATTATGAAACATTTACTCTATTCAGCTCTCATGGCTCTGGTCATGCTAGCTTTCACCGCATGTTCCAACGATGAAATTGAGATTTCACCGACGGGAAAGGTCGAAGTGACTGTTCCTACTACCCATCTTTACGATAATTTCAGCATCAGTTCATACCAAAATTTCTTAGGGAACAATGACTCCTATCATATAGAGGTACGTCTCTTTATCTACGATCAAAAAGAAAATCTCGTGAAAGAGGAAAGTCAGACGTCGCGGACCTTTACAGACTTCAAATTTCCTATCAACAATCTGAAAGAAGGCAACTATAAGGTGGTGGCCTTACAGACCATGGTAGACGATAACGATCAATTGGAAGCTGACGATTTGTCGGAATTCTGGACACTCGTAAATAAGACCAAACTCTCCGACTTCCGTGTGGACACTAAATCTCACCAAATCTATTGGTATGGTGCACTTGGTATGGGGTGGGGAAGTTTAGCTGTGAAGAATACTGAAAGCAAACTCACTCTGAATATTCAGCCAGTGGGAAGCCTTTTGGATTTTAACTATGAGAACATGGCTTCGACTTCCTACGTAGAATCGGCTTTCTTCTTCCACAAAGCTCCCGATGGTGTTAACGTGAACTCTATGTTCTCGGGTGGAGATGAACTTTATTATCAAAACTATAATGGTAGTAACACTTGGAGCCCAGTAAGTGCATTCTATGAGTCTACAGGCTTAGGTGCAGAAGGTGGCAAGACAATGTTCTTGATCGGATGCGGACAGATTCGAGTATGCTTCGGTGTGGCCGATGCCACGCAGTATAGCAACAGTAAGTTCTCTTCCTATCCTTCAGGTGGTATGAACTTTGAATTCGAATGGGGCAAGCGCTATCAGGCTTTCACCGCCTACAATAGCACCACGCGAAATTTCGACTACTTCTTGGGTACAGCTGATGATTTTACTCCTTGGTATCAGCAGTATAAGAATAGCAGGGTCACTTATTTCGCTCAGCCCACCACTAATTGGGGTACTACGGTCAGCAACGTAAAATCGTTTATGAGCGGCTATACGATTGCTGGTGAGAAAGTAACAGATAAAGGACGTTATCTTCTGTGGTACAAAGGCAAGTACAAGGAGGATGAGACCGATTATTACTTCAGCAGCAGCACGGGTGGTCTCTATCGTGCCTATGTATTTGTGAATAAGGATGTGATTAGTGAAGAAGATATGGCTTCGTATATCAAATCCCTAGGTTATACCTATGTGGGCAAAACCTCGGACAATAATGCTTATGTTTTCAAATCGCTCGATGAAAAAACGGCGGTACAATTCGGCTTGAACAACGAAGGCGACTGGTATGTGTGTTTCTTCGATGTGAACAATTCACTCAATGCACCTGCTTCCAATGCCTCAATCAAGCGAATGGCGGTAAGTAACTAATTACTTCCAATGGCATTGTTTATCATGAATTCCCTTTTTAGGAATACATGACAAAGACCTAACATATAGAGAGAAGACGTAGCCCAATGGATTATCTATGCTTTCCAGAGGGGGATGCCTTCTCTCTTTGATTAAGGGAAAGTCTTGTCCAGTTTGAATGATTATAGTTGCCATTTCTGACAAAATATCATTCCTATCATATAATCTTAAAAAACAATTTCATCCATGATAAGAATCCTTCTCATACTCTTCCTCTCTTTCCTAAACTTCCAACTTCAAGCGTCTCCTGCCTATCCGCATCCCATGCAGGTGAAACAAAAAGATGGCAGCCTATTGCAGGTGGTGCTTCAGGGAGATGAGTCTGCCCATTGCTTTTTCACCCTTGATGGGGTGCCCGTGGTGAAAGCTCAAGACGATAGCTACTATTATGCTGTTTCAGCCCAAGATGGTGCATCATGGGTGTCCTCCAACGTACTTGCTCATGAAGCAAGCGAACGTACACCGCAGGAGGCCAATTTCGTGAAAGAGCAAGCTCTGCCTACAGTGCAGGTGGTGTGCAAAGTGATGGCTCACCGCATACAGGTTAATAACCAACGACGCTTGGCTCGAAGAAAAGGAGCTCTTGGACATACCACTAGCTACGTGGGCGACAAGAAGGGCCTCGTTATTCTCGTCAACTTTGCCGATCTAAAAATGCATTCATCTACGGCAAGGAAAGACTTCGACCGCATGTTCAATCTCCCAGGATGTCACGACAATGATATGATGGGCTCTGTGAGCGACTATTTCCGCGATCAAAGTTACGGGCAATTCCGCCTCACGTTCGACGTGGTAGGCCCTGTCACAGTGAGTCAACCTTATGGTTATTATGGAAAGAATAGTGGGAGCTATTCTGATGTGAATGTACGCGATATGGTGGTAGAGGCTTGCAATTTAGTGAGGGGACAGGTCAACTTTGCCGATTACGATTGGGACAATGACGGCGAGGTGGATCAGATATATCTCATTTATGCGGGCTATGGTGAACAATGGGGAGCTAGCCCCAACACCATCTGGCCGCACGAAAGCTCTTTGTCTGATCAAGCGTTGGAAATCGATGGTAAGCGGATTGATACGTACGCTTGTTCCTCTGAACTTTTTGGAAATACAGGCAAATATTATAGCGGCATTGGCACAGCTTGTCACGAATTTTCCCACTGTTTGGGACTTCCCGATATTTATGACGTGAACTATTCTGGAGGCATCGGCATGGCCAATTGGGATGTTATGTCGGGCGGAGGCTATGCGGGACATAGCGGAAAGGGAGAAGCCCCTTGCGGCTATTCTGCCTACGAAAGAGCATTTGCAGGATGGCTCGAACTGAAAGAAATCAATAGCCCCACCATCGTAACAGAACTCCCGCCTATCGACGAGGAGCCTATGGCCTATGTGCTTTATAATGAAGGCAACAGAGATGAGTTTTTTATTTTGGAAAACAGACAATCGCAAGGATGGTTTACCTACGTGGATCGCACGGATGGTTGTCATGGCATGCTTGTGACCCATGTGGATTATTCCACCTCGGCTTGGGAACGAAATGCACTTAATACGAATCCTTCTCACCAGCGATTGAGCTTTGTGCCCGCAGGTGGAGAGTATGGAGATAAGGTAAAGGTGGGAAGTACGTACCGATGGAATTTCAAGGATGATCATTACTTGTCGCATCTTTTTCCAGGAAAAAAGAAAGTTACAGTCTTTGACAATGCTTCGCATGCCGACTGTGGCGGTCGGCTTTTTAATGCCAATAGTGATGGCTCTTATGCGCTCAATCTGCCAGTGACTCACATCCAAGAGAAGAATGGGATGATTTCTTTCTATGTGGCAGGCGGACGCTTGCTCGAGACACCAGAACTGCTTCCTGTTACAGAAATGGGTGAAGGCTCGTTTACTGCTAACTGGAAAGCCGTCGATGAGGCCGAACACTATGAACTCGAACTCCAAGATGTGGAGATGGCTTCGCGTCCTACGCGCCATATGCTGCTCAAGGAAACGTTCAACTATTTCCGCCATAATAGCGGAGATGGAGGATTTGACGACTTGAGTGAGAATGTGAATCAATATATGGGATCTGAGGGATGGAGCGCAGTGCGTCTATATACTTCGCCCACGGGAGTGAAACTAGGCACTACCTCCACGGGAGGATGGTTGCAGACTCCAACGTTTTATCCCACAGCCGATTCCGTCACGGTGTGTCTCACCGCTGCTTCGGTGGATACAGAGGGGGCTGAGATGAGAGTGTCTCTTGAAGGAGAAGATGCTCCGCAAAGTGTAGCTCCGTGTAGTCTATCTTCCGAGCATAGTCCTCTGTTGTTGCACTTCCCCTGTACATCTAGTGCTTTACAGCACGTAAAAGTGGAGGTAGATAAGCGTAGTTATGTGGATTCTCTCGCAATTTATGATGGGCGATATGAGGCTTCGGATTTTCTAAGAGATGATGCCGATCAAGCAGCGTCGTCTGTGGTTTATACCGATGTGCAAGCTACAAGCCTTAAACTCAATCATCTTGGCGCAAAAGAATATCGTTATCGCGTAAGAGCTTTGGGAGGCGATTTCTTCTCTCCTTGGAGCAGTTACCAGTCTGTCACGCTCCCTTCGGCCGAATCGGCCATTCACGGGCTGACTCTCGCTACCGACGATGCTGCGCTTTACTATGATATTTCGGGAAAACTGCTTGAGCAGCGCCCCCATACTCCAGGCGTATATTTAATGCGTAGAGCAGGACAAGTGACAAAAATAGTAATATCGAACAATGCTGCTCGATAGATGATGCACAAGGATTGCCCCATAATATTGCGCATCAATAGTATTTAAAGCAAAAAATGGAGAATGCCATCCTTTCATAAGGGAATAACATCCTCCATCTTTTGTCTCTCTGAAGTGAGGTTTACTTCACCAAGTCGAGTGTGTCGCTAGCGATGAGCATTTCTTCATCGGTGGGCACTACGACAATCTTCACCTTGCTGTCAGGAGTAGAGATAATCTCTTCCTCACCAAAGTTTTTCTTGTTCTTCTCAGTGTCTACCTTGATGCCCATAAATTCGAGGTCTTCTACGGCGCCCTGACGAACGTCCCATTGGTGTTCGCCCACACCGGCCGTGAACACGATGATATCTACACCGCCCATCACGGCGGCATAAGAGCCGATGTACTTTTTGATGCGGTAGCTGTACATTTCCATGGCAAGTTTGCAGCGCTCGTTGCCCTCGCGAATTCCTGCTTCTACCTCACGAATATCGCTCGATACGCCAGAGATGCCTTTTACACCACTTTGCTTGTTGAGCAAGTCGCTCATTTGGTCGGGATCGAGGCCTTCCTTCTTCATGATGCTCAGCACCGCTGAAGGGTCTACATCGCCAGAACGAGTACCCATCATGAGGCCTTCGAGAGGAGTAAGCCCCATTGAGGTGTCGACACACTTGCCATACTTTACAGCCGAAACGGAAGCACCGTTACCAATGTGGCAGGTGATGATGCGCACGTCCTCGGGCTTCACACCGAGCACTTCGCACACACGAGCTGTTACGAAGCGGTGGCTTGTGCCGTGAGCACCCCAACGACGAATGTTGTTTTGTTCGTAGTACTTATATGGTACGGCATACATGTAGGCCTTTGCGGGCATGGTCTGATGGAAAGCTGTATCGAATACGAATACCTGGGGCAGATTGGGAAGCATTTGCTTCACTGCCATATAGCCCTTGAGGTGAGCATCTGAGTGAAGCGGAGCGAGTTCCATGTACTGCTTCCATTCTTGTAGCATTTCGTCGGTGACAATTTGGCTCTTAGTGAAACGTCCACCAGCCACGATGCGGTGGCCAGCTGCGCCAATCTCATCGAGGCTCTTGATGGCACCATATACGGGATTCAGTAAGGTGTCGAACATAAGTTTGATACCCTCTGTGTGGGTGGGACAAGGCGATTCGATAATCTTGGTCTCGCCGTTGATTTTGGTTTTGAGGAAAGAGCCTTCGAGGCCAATCTTTTCAATGCCGCCGGCAGCGAGTACAGACTTATCGTCCATCTCGTAGAGTTTATACTTGATAGAAGAACTGCCGCAGTTGATTACGAGGATTTTCATTCTTTGAAAAGGAGTTTAGAGAGATATGATGCTTCTTATTCTGCCGACTTGGCTGCAATAGCTTGGTTGGCGGTGATGGCTACCATCATGTAGACATCGTCTACGGAGCAACCACGTGATAGGTCATTGACAGGACGAGCAATACCCTGAAGGATGGGGCCGATAGCGGTGGCGTGGCCAAGGCGCTGCACGAGCTTGTAGCCAATGTTTCCTACTTCGAGCGAGGGTACTACAAGAACATTTGCCTTACCAGCAATCTCGCTACCCGGAGCCTTCGACGCACCTACAGAGGGCACAAGGGCTGCATCGGCTTGGAGTTCACCATCAATCTTGAGCGAGGGATCGAGCTGCTTAGCAATGGCAAGGGCTTCTACCACCTTGTCTACAACTTCATGTTTGGCAGAGCCTTTCGTCGAGAAACTAAGCATTGCTACGCGAGGATCAATGCCTGCTACTGCCTGTGCAGTGCGAGCAGTGCAAACGGCAATCTGAGCCAGTTGATTGGCATCGGGCACAGGAGTTACGGCTACATCTCCCATCATGATGATGCCATTGTCGCCACATTCAGGGGCGTGAGTAAGCAGTAGCATAGCACCGCTCACGCAAGTGATACCAGGTGCAGTCTTGATTATCTGTAGTGCTGGGCGGAGTACGTTGCCCGTGGTGTTACGAGCACCAGCAAGCTGACCATCAGCATCGCCGCTCTTGATAATCATACAACCGAAGTATAGAGGGTCGAGCACCTTCTTGCGAGCCTCTTCGATAGTCATTCCTTTCTTCTTGCGAAGTTCGGCAAGGAGTTGAGCATATTCTTCTTTCTTCGGGCTAGTGGCAGGGTCGATAATGGTGGCCTTGTCGATGTTGCCTAAGCCCCACTGCTTAGCAAGCGAGTGAATTTCGTCTACATTGCCAAGAATGATGAGGTCTGCCACGCCATCGGTTAGAATTCTATTGGCGGCTTTTAAGGTGCGTTCTTCCGTACCTTCGGGAAGAACAATGCGCTGCTTATTGGATTTAGCACGCGCAATGAGTTGTTCGATGAGTTCCATAAAAGATTTATGTATACTTTATAGATGTTGTTTCGTTATGATAGAAGTTGTTTTTTCGTAGGATAAATTCTTTCGGTGTATTTCTGAAAGAATATTTCCATGCGTGATTTTTATTTCTTTGCAAAGTTAATCACTTTTATTCTTATGGTCGCATCAAATTAAAATAATTTTCGCCGACGCTAGGTGGCATCGGCGAAATATAATTGGGGGAGCGTGAAGAATAGGGCTCCTATTGCTTTTCTACGTTAAATATCTGTTCGAAAAGATTGAGACTGTCGGGATGCTCTTTTGCAAAGGAGTCGATGTGGCGCATGCGTTTTTGCTCAAGAATCTCGTCAACAGCGATGAAGATTCCTGTTTCCTCTACATCGCCAAATTCATGATTGATGGCAGTGCCAAATACGCGCATAGTGGGACTGAGTCCCATGTAAGCGTTGACAAGGGGAGGAATGTTGTAGCCGCGCTTGCGCACTTCGGTGTTGAGTATTTTATAGTCTTCTTTAAAGTCGTTGCGAGTAAAGAGTGCAGCGAGATCTTCGTGGGGTGTTTCAATGTGTAGCGGGGTGATGGGGGTGACAAGATGCTCTTTGTCGCCAAAGTGCTTGTCGAGGAAGAAGAGTATCATGTCGCGGGCCTGACGATTGAATGATGGATACATCGTCATCTTGCCAAAGAAGTATTTCAGATTGGGCATGACCACGGTGAGTGCTCCAAGTCCGTCCCAAAGGTTGTCGAGGGCAAAAATCCCCTTGCTTAGTGCTCGTGTGCTTTGATATTCAAGGGTGACGAAAGATCTACCAAGTTCTACAGTATCTGCCATGTAAGTGTGCAGAAACTCGTCGGAGAAATGGAACATATGGCTTGTGGCCAAGCATGGTTGTCCTGCTGCATCGTATCTTGCTTCTCTTCCAGGCAAGAATCGATAACCACCCAAGATAAGTTCTGCTTCTGGATCCCATACGATGAGTTGATAGTAAGGGTGTTCGCAAGTGTCGAACTCATCCCAATCGAGTTCCATGCCAGTGCCGCCGCCAGCTGCGCGGAATGCTATTTCGCGAAGTCGACCAATTTCTCGCATCACGTTGGGGGCTTGCTGATAGGTAATGATGTAGATTTCGTTGCCTGCCTTGTTGGTGCTGCGCAGACGACGCTCATGGGTTAGTTCTTGTTTTAATAGACTTTTGTCTACTGGGGGTATAATGGTTTGCATGATGCACACAGAAAATTAGTGTCGTTTTTGTGGAGAGTAGGTTCCTCTGTTCTTCAATTTCTAGTTATTCAAGAGATTTTCTAGATTTTCCAAACTATGAGGCAACTAAAATTGCATATCATAGACCTTTTGCTCCACCCATTGTGCCCATTCTGCGGGACGACGAGAGTGGTCAAAAGTTTGCCAAGGGATGGGTTTGCCTATGCGAACGCGGAAGGTCTTGTGTCGATTGAGAAAAGTCTCGTCGGCAAGGAAGAGCATGGCGATGTTGAACTTTAATCCAAGTCTTTTGCCTAACGATGCCCAACGATAGAAACGATCGGAGTTGCGTCCTTCAAAGTAAATGGGCACTACGTCGCGTTGGGTTTCAATGCTCTTGGTGATGAAAGTTTTATTCCAAGGCACGTCATGAATAATTCCTTTTTCTCTGCGAGAACATAGCCCCGCGGGAAACATAATCACGTGATTGTCGCTTTGAAAAGCAGCTTCTACCATACGTGGAAGGTCCCGGCTCTGCTTCCCCGTCTTGTTAATGGGTACACATAGGGGGGCTAGTCCGTGGAGGTTCATCAGAAGGTCGTTGACAAGATATCGGATGCGTCCTTTGTATTGATGGCCTAATAGTTGGCCAATGGCAATGCCGTCGGGGCCACCTAGCGGATGATTGCTTACAAAGGTAAATCGGCGTCCGTCGGCGTCATCGGGTAGATGGTTAATACCTTCCACTTCGAGTCGATCGTCAAGGAAATTCATGACTGCATCGAGCCAAGGAACTCCTTGCAGATCACCTACTTCGGTGAGAAATTCATTAATCTCGTTTTGATGGACAATGCGCTTCAGCCACGAACGTACAATATGGGGCACGTAGCGAGCCTTTTTCCCCGCCTTATTGCTGAGTATTTGATCGATGTCTATCTTGAAAACAGTATCTTTATTCACTCTTGTTAGTGTACTTAATCACAATTATTATTGTTGATTGGATGCGTTTAGTTTGCTAACATCGGTGCAAATGTACAAAATTATTTTCTCCCTAGCTCCTTTTCGAGCCGCAGTTTTACGGCGGAGGAAAGGTATGTGATGAACGAAAAATAAAGTTTTCGAGCATTGCATGGAATGTTTTTCATACCTTTGCACCCAGAAGTTACGAAAAGAGTGTATTTTATTGGAAATGAGCGTATGTTAATCGCTCATGATAGTAATAGGTTACGATTTAGTTAGTTATCTGCTGCATTATTCTTCTGTGCGTTGCGTAACCTTCAAAGAACTCTTCGTATGCAAAAGTAACAATAAAACGGGAGATTTTGATATGAATCTCCCTGATTTTTTATATCTCATACAAGTTTTTCCGTAAAAGTGGCTTTATTCGTCGGCACACCATCGTACAAAAGGATTTTGAACGAACGTGTGCCGACTATCGCATAAGCGGAGAAAAGGGCTTTGCCTCACGCCTAAGCAACAGTTTAGACTCATGAGGCAAGGCCCATTTCTTTTATGCTTATGCCAAAGAGGAGCTTTTACGGTTTTTCAGATGATTTTTCTTTTTCGCTGTTCCTTTGAGCCGGAAGCGGAAAGCCGTGTATGACCGCTTGTTCATAAATGGAACAAGCCGTCACCCACAGCAGGCAAATCGGGAAGAATGATTTTATCTGCCCGCCCCGACAGGTCTGGCCGGACAGATAGAACCATACTTCCTTGCAGGTGGTTTGCCCGGTTTCACGCTACCGGCTATGTCCTTTTTGGGGGGAGACTTCCTTTTTTCACGGATTTCTCTTTTGAAGTTTTCTGTCTAATCTGCCTCTACTTCCGTTTACCTCCATTTTCGCGCCTTTCAGTGGGCCGCATCAGGCAGTCATTTCCGTTATGGGCGCAAAGGTAACTCCGGGATTTGACGGGAAAGCAAGGTCAAGCCTCCTGTTTTCGGGAAAAATCTCCAGCCCTGCGGGTAGTATTTTCCCCGAAAAACCTTGCATTCCCTAATCCCTACCTTTTTAAGCACCCGAAACGAAAACGACCGATGCGACAGAAAGACGCATTAAAAAAAATGTCGGATAAACGAGAGGCAGATAAGATAGTTTGAAACTCAACTCCCTCAGCTCTTGAATCCGCATTAAAAACAAAAAAATCAAAAACAGCAAAGATATGACAGCAACGGCAGATTTCAGACAAGTGGCGCAATACATGGGGCTTGCAATATGCAACTTAATCATGCGTACCGTCCTTTGGGTATTCGGCATCCTTTGGGGCATCGTCAGAGAGATAGTAAACGGAGTGTTCCGAATGGCGATAGGCATAATCGTGGCTATTCTTTCCACAATCGTCTTCTTCGGCTTCATCCTTTGGTTATTCACCCTTTAATCCTTACCGACATGGCAAAGAGAAACAGCAAGACAGCAGCGCAGCAGTGCAGATACTACGAGGTGGACAACATCTTCGAGTACATGGTGGAAACATACATCAACGGCAACATATCCGTGTTCCGTGAACTCTACCACGAACTGAACAAGGACGCACGGAAGGACTTTATAGACTTCCTTTTGAGCGAGGTGGAGCCAACTTATTGGAGAGAGATACTGAAACAGACAATCTAAAAAGACAACGAATATGAAAACGACAGACCATTTCAAGAGAACGATACAGATGTATCTGGAGCAACGTGCAGCGGAAGATGCGCTCTTTGCCAAGAATTACCGCAACCCTGCCAAGAACATAGACGATTGTGTGACCTACATTCTGAACTATGTGCAGAAAAGCGGTTGCAACGGCTTCACGGACGGGGAGATATACGGACAAGCCGTACACTACTATGACGAGAACGAGATAGAGGTAGGCAAGCCTATCCAATGCCAAGTAGCAGTGAACCATGTGGTGGAACTCACCGCAGAGGAGAAGGCGGAAGCACGGCAGAACGCTATCCGACAATACCAAGACGAGGAAGTCCGCAGGTTGCAAAACCGCAACAAGCCGAGAACCGCCACCAAAGCGACCGTCCAAGAAGTACAACAACCCTCATTATTTGATTTAGGCTTATGAAACCGAGAACACAGATACAGCAGGAAGTCGCACATCTGAGCAAGCGACTACCGAGATTGACCGCCATACAAAAGGCATACGCTTTCCGTCATTGCTTCAAGCATTACGCAATCAAGAGGGCGGACGGCACGAACATCTGTACCGAGTGCGGACATTCGTGGAAGAGCGACCACGACCTTGCGGACACCCTTTGCGGATGTACCTGCCCCCATTGCGGTATGCAGTTGGAAGCGTTGCGCACCCGAAAGAGCGTTTTCAGCGAGAACAAATACTTCTCCATTGTCACGACCAGCAAGCAGTACCAAGTGATACGTTTCTTCTTCGTCAAGTCCCGATACAAGGCAGGGCAAGCAGCCGAGTATTCCATTTATGAAGTGGTGCAGAGGTGGATTTCACCCAAAGGCACAACCACCACCGTTGCCCGACTGCGTGGTATGTCAATGTTGTATTACGACCAATGGTCTGAATACAGCGACATGGAAGTGCGCAAGAACAACAGGCTTCACGCATACGATATAGCACCCATGTGTACCTATCCCCGACAGCGTTTCATCCCCGAACTGAAACGCAACGGCTTCAAGGGGGACTATCACAACACACTGCCGTATGACCTTTTCACGGCTATCCTTTCCGACAGCCGAGCCGAAACACTCTTGAAGGCAGGGCAATACGCCATGTTGCGGCATTATATCCGTAGTTCCTTTGATATGGGGCGGTATTGGGCATCCGTCAAGATTTGCATCCGCAACGGTTACACCATTTCGGATGGCTCCGTATGGCGTGACACCATTGACCTCCTGCGGCATTTCGGCAAAGACACGAACAGCCCGAAGTACGTCTGCCCTGCCGACCTCAAAGCGGAACACGACAAGTTGGTGGCAAAGCGTAACCTGCAAAGGGAGCGTGAGCGGACGGAACAGCAACGGCAAAAGGCTATTGAGGACGAGAAGAATTATCTGAAAGCCAAAGGCATCTTCTTCGGACTTGTGTTCTCCGACAGCCTTATCTGCATCAAGGTCATAGAGAGCGTGGAGGAAATGGTGGAGGAAGGACGGATAATGCACCATTGTGTGGGCGGTTATCACAACAAGGCAAACTCCCTTATCCTATCCGCCACCATTGACGGCAAACGGATTGAAACGATAGAAGTGTCACTGAAAACGCTGAAAGTGGTACAAAGCAGAGGGGTATGCAATTCCAATACCGAGTACCACGACCGCATCATCCGACTTGTGGAGGACAATGCCGGACTTATCCGTCAGCGGATGAACGCAGCATAACATCAACCTATAAAACAGAATAATATGGAAGTAAGATTTGAAAGCATGGTTTGCTTGTGGGACGATAAAATCCCCACGATGTTCCTTGAATTTATGAACCTCCTCACTCTTTGTCAGAGTGAGGGGCAGTTAAGAGCGGGCGTCAAGGACTTCGCCAAGAAGCACGAACTTGACAAGTTCTTTCATTACGGCTTCGGCTCACATCATTTCTACCTGCACCAACGCTATACGAGTAACCCCGAAATAGTGATGCAGAACAGAGTGTTGTCAGTACATTTCTAACCATCTAAAAATAACGATTATGAGTACACGGATGACCATCAGCGGAGTAAGCACCTGCACGCAAGCAGGGACAGAGAAATACGAGAAGTCCCAAACGGGTATCGGCAGACGTAAGCGGACACTTATGCAATACGACTACCGCCACACGGACGGGGAATTGTTCTCTTGTGTGAAACCCACGTTAGACGAGTGCCGAGCCGCACGGGACAAGTGGCTGACGGCAAAGGAAAGAAAGGAGGACAAGCGATGAACGAAGTTGCCTACCAAACGCTGATAGTCAAGTTCAGCGAGCCAATCAAGGCATTGGACGGAATGTTTGATGATGCCGAAGCATGGGGAGTTGATACCCTGAAGGGGTGGATAGACAACTATGAAAGTAGCAGGTTTACTGCCATTGACAGCCATACGGCAGTCATAACGAGCGAGTATAACATGGAGTGTCTGAAAGAGTGGCTGGAAAGATGCACACCTATAGCCGAAAAAACTGAATTTTGAACGTTGTGGCGGTGTCCGCACCGCCACAACATAACACCTAAAAACAACGAATATGATAGCAAAGACTATTTTGGAGCAGATAGGCGGCAGACGCTTTGCCGCCATGACGGGAAGCAAAGACTTCATAGACATGGGCAACGGCTTACGCATGAGCCTTGCGAGGAACAAAACGAGTGCCAACCGTCTTGACATCATTTACGACGGAGGTGCAGACCTCTACAATATGCGTTTCTACCGCAGGACGTTCAGCAAAAAGACATTCGAGAGCAGGACGAAGGACATTGAAACGCACGAGGGGATATATTGCGATATGCTGGAGGAAATGTTCACGATGGTGACGGGGCTTTACACCCGTTTTTGAGAGGTGGGCGGCGAAAGCCGCCTACTTTCTTTCAGTGAGCATGATGGCGGACAAAGAAAGTAGCAAAGAAACCGCTGTTTCAATCGCTTTTGGCGATATATGGAATATTATGAATATCTTTGCAAAAGTTTAATACTCATAATTATAGTAGTAAAATATGTGTGAATTAACGACAAGTCAAAAACACATTATAACCGAACTGAATAATAGTCGAGGTGAATATAAACCTGCGTTTATGCAGATTCGTATTCATGATTCATATGATGGAAATATAGATGAACTTGATATTCCAACATTAGGAACTATTGTTCATGAGTATATTCACTTTCTTCAAAATGTATCAACTCCGTGGGGACTATATGATAGTATGGTCCGATATAATATAATGGCAGAAACATATGCTTTTGTAGAAAATGCAACATCTACTATCACACTCCCATTAGATATAGATTATTCTCCAGAACTGGCGAATAAAATAGCTATTGTGAAATGTGGAATGGGATATTGTCCACTTGCAGATACACGGAGAAATGATTTTAGGATAGATGTAAATGAACGTATCTGTATTCATCGAAAATATAAACAATTGAATAATAGGACATTGCCTGTGATAACATTAGACATCTGTTTTACAGATGGTTCAAAACAAGCAATAACTTTGGGGGCTAATATTATCAAGGAGAGTATGGCTGCATTATATCAAATGCTAATTGATGAAACTGCAACTCATGAAAGATATGACCTCCCATATAATTTAGTTAAGATTATTGCAGAACAACATTTTTCAGCAATAGCGTCAGATAATATAAAATTGATAACAATTTGCTACATATCTTTATTTAGTCTTTCTCCTGCTGAAGTTTTAATCAATGAATTAGCATATGCGAATGAAAATCCGAATTTATCAGCAATAGAACTGTTTGAACAGTTCATAAATGAAGCTAAAATAAATATCAATGGTAAATCAATGTCAGTTTGTGACTTTTTTGATACTCTTATAGACGCATTCAAGCAAGTGTTTTCTAAAAGTGTCCAAGTAGAAATAGATTATATTGGAGAAGTTCTTGAACGAATACGTCCAGCCAAAGGTTTTGTTCCAATATTAACTTTGATTACTGATTACCAACCTCTATCTAAGGAACGAATCAAAACATTGATAGATTTTTTAGGAATGCCTTATAGCTATACTGACAACGGAGATTTTAATCCACCACCATCGTCCTTAACAGATTCCAGTAAACTGTCTGACGATATGTTAGCTTTAATTGGACACAATGCTCTGTTCACATATTTAACGGGATTACATAAATGTGGTTATGTTTGTCCATTGCATTCATTTTGTGAAAAACAAAATTGTGATAAAGAGGAATGCTATGACGAACCTTGGAATGGGAAAATGTGTCCTATGACGATTATGGGGGATTTGATACATATTAAAGAGAAAGAAGTCAGAATTCAATTCTAACAAAATGGGAAACTCCGATGAAGTTGTGGCTTCATCGGAGTTTCATTTGTCAGACATTTGCCATGTTACGGAATGTACAGCAGCGCAAACTCCGCCTTTCTCCGTTTGAGCAGCATGGCGTGCCGTTTACCCTTGTAGTTGCAGAAAGCGATATACTCCCGGTAAATGTTCCTGTCGCCCGCCTCCAATTTTCGGATCAGCGTGCTTTTAGGTATCTTTCCGCTCCCCAAAAGCCGGTATGGACCGACATTGTAGGCGAGTGTGGCAAGGAGCAGACTGTCACGCCCGAACTTGCGGAATATGGCGCAGAACTTACGCAAGTCTTTCCGCAGGAGTGCGTCCGCCTGTCGTTTCGTCATGGTGCGTGCCGAATAGCTTTCGCCCGACTGCACACGGTGACCCCAGCCCACGTATGGGTGGTGTTTCTCCGAGTGCCAGCCCTCAAAGTAGCGGGTACACAAAAATGCTCGTTCCATAAGCGGCAGGCGGTAAATTGCCGCCTGCCCGTCCGTTTCCTCTTGGCGGCTGATCTGTGCGGACACAGAACAGACCGCCATAAGTGAACAGAGGATAGCCATGAATACACGCATCATCTTGGCAGAGGTTTGAAATTGCCGATGGGGATAACGGAAACAATCCCGTCGTCCTTCACGCTGCGGTTGTTGAAGTCAAATTCCAGCTCGTATGAGTTGTTGAAGTTGTCCTCCACCACTACGATGAAGTTGTGCGCTTCGTCGCCCTCCGCCGTGTAATACAGCCGGAACTTCTCGTTTTCAAGCAGGTAGCGGTCGTTGGGCAGGAACGTGATGCCGCCCGCCATTTTCAGCGTGCCTTCCCCCTCGAACTGGAAATAACGAATGGTATAGAGGGTGTTGGCGAAGTCGCCCGTTTTTTTCAGCTCACAGCGGATTTCCACCGTCTGCCCACTCGTCACCTTGTTGGGTACTGGCATGGTTTCCACCGTGAAGGGATAGGATTGCTGGATGTCCATATCGTCGTCACACGATACGGCGGTGAGCGACACGGCGGCGAAAAGGCAGAGTGCCAACGCCTTGAAGATTGATGTTCTCTTGTTCTTGTTGTTCAGTATGTTCATTGTCTTTTGATTTTTAAGTTATTGTTCTTTTTTCGTTGTCAGTTGCAGATACTCGTTCAAGTCCTTGCAACCATCATAGAGGGCGGAACGGTCGCAGACACGTTCCCCATAGTGTCCTTTCAGCGTTTCCAACGTCCGCCGTCCGGCTTCATCACGGTCAAGATAACAGTCTATGCGCCCGTAACCGCCCAAATACCTCATCGCCTTTTCCACGTTGGAAACCGAGTTCAGCACAAGACAGTCACCCGTTTCCAATCCGAGCGTGGCGGCGGAAAGGAAATCTATGAAGCCCTCAAATACGCTGCACAAGTCAGCCGGAGAGCCTTCCGCCTTGACCGGCGACACATCCTTCGGAGGCACGCATCCTTTGAAGAAACGGCTGCGGATTTCATATCCACCAGCCACATTCGGGAAGCCGACGGCGAAATACCGCTTGCCACGCACTCCGTAATTCAGTTGGCAGCAATACCGGAATGCAATGCCGTAAGGAATGCCCCGTTCCGCCAGATAGTCCGTCAGTGGAGAACGAAACAGCAGGGTGGCTTCCACTCCTTCAAAGGCAGGTTCTGACGGTTTAGGCAGGAAAGTCGGTTTACTCATTTCGGGAACAGGCATAGGCATATTGGCGGTTTCCGCTATGAACTTCACTTGTTCCATGAAGTCGTTGCTTCCGATAAACTCCCCGGCAAGCGTGAAGATGTCGCCGCCCTTGCCCGTACCGAAGTCGTACCAGAGCTGTTTCGCCACGTTCACACGGAAAGATGGCGTGCGCTCATTGCGGTATGGCGCACGATACCACAACTCGTTGCCGCTTCTTCTGACAGGCTCATGCCCCAGCCGTGCGAGGAAGTCCGCAAGGGCTATATGCCTCATGGCGTCGATTTCCGTCCGTTCCATGCGGAGCGTCAGTTTATGATGAACTTCACGCCCACGCCCCACTGCGTATGAAACTTCCTCGTGTCGCCACCCCACAGGCAACGCTCCCGGAGGTTGGCGAGCAGAGCGATACGGTCTGCCACGTAAAACTCCACATCGAGCGTCAGTGCACCGCCGTAGATAAAGGAGTCCCGGTCATGGAGCGTGGAGCCGTCATGCAACACCTTTTCGCCCCAGTTCACCGATTCATATCCGGCAAGAGCCGAAGCTCCTGCATAGACGAACACGATTTTACGGGCATCGGAGAGTATCTTGAAGTAGTAGCCGCCCTCCGCCGTGAACTGCGCCACGGGTATCTTCCCGTCCTTGTAAGGGTTGTTCTTCAACAGGTATTCGCCGCCGAACACCCATTTGTTTCCGCCTTTGGTATAAGTGGAAAGAGCCGCCCCGAAACTGTACCCACCGTCGTTGCCGCCGGGATTGAAACCGTCCGCCATGTTCGCCCTGACCTCGATGCCCTGCATCTTCGGCAGGCATCGCTGGGCGTGCGCCTGCCCCGTACACAGGGCAAGCGACGCGATGATTATTGCGATGTACTTTCTCATGGTCAGCGCACTTGAAGTTCGTTGATAGTATTGGCACGTACCAAGTCCTCGTTCTCAATCATGAAAGACTGGTGGCGACCTCCGTTCTTCTCGTTGAGTTCCACCACGAGGCACTTGTCATCGGGAATGGTGAACTTCGCCATCGTGAACACCGTGCGCTCGCTCTTCTTGCCCGGCACGAGCGTAGCGTAATTCTGCGCACGGAGCGGCAGGATAATCTGCTCCTGCACGGCGGTACGCTTCGCCACCTTCTTGTCCACGATTTTCCATGTGATGTAGTCCACATCGAAAGGCACGTTGCTCTGGTTCTTTATCTCCGTGTGGAAATAGAGTAACCCATTATGCGTGTAGATACCTTTCAGCAGGTACTGGATGCCGAATCGCTTGCAGCCGATGTGCTTCACCTCACGCTTGTTCTGCTTGTGGATGGACTTCATGATAAGGCGCACCAGCATCGGGCTTTCGCTGCCCAGTTCCTTCAGGTAGATTTCCTGCGCGTTGTTCGGGCGGTTCACCTTCTCGCCGTCATGGATGAAGTCGCACATCTCCACGTTGAGAAGCAGCGGTTCGGAGGCGTACTTCACGTGTAGGCTCGGCGATGGGCGCCTTACCACCTTTCGGTGGTAGGTTTCCCATAGCCTGCCCCCGAACCGTACGTGCAAGTCTCCCTGCATACGGCTCTCCACTGGTAATGTCAGTTTATTTGTCATGAGCATGAATGTTTGCATTACAATGTTTGCATACTGCCAACGTCTTACGCCATTTCTTAATCATCAGTCGGTGCCACTCCGTATCGGTATTTATACCTTTGAGTTTACGGACTTGATACATTACGGTCTTGACATTGGTTGCTCCACACAATTCACATTTGTGCTCCATGAGTCTCTCCGCAAGAGTGGGGAAAGGAAGTACAAACGTGTTAGGTAGATTATCGCAGGTTGCGTCTTTGTCCGGCTCTTGCCTTGCAAAGCCGTCATTATAGAGTATTCGGAACTTGGTTTCTCCTTTCTTTGCTTGATAAGGTATCGCCAGGTCATGGTCTCTTCTGTACTTTCGTATAACCTTGGCAGTTGATGAATTTAGTTTCTTTGCCAAAGTTTTGCAGAAACTATATCGCATTATGTAACCGAATTTACTTCCTGCAAAAGAGATGTTGTCCGCAATCCTATAATATTGGTACAAACCTCTGATTTCAGTTGTATAGCGTGCGCAGATTGTGGCTGGGTCTTCTTTGGTCAGGTAATTGCGTGGCATGGCATACCAGATTTCCTTTCCATTGATTACCCTAAGCTCCATTGCTTTCAGTTCCAATAATTTCTTTTGGACGGAGGCGATAGGCAGAGCCAGTATTATGCGTCCGCTGAACGGTCTCTTCAGCCATCCCAGCTTGTTTCGCTTCATGGCTTCGGATTTTCTGACAGAGATTTCATACCCAAGAAACTTTGCTGAATCCTGCGCATTTGTGATAAGGGTCTTTTCTTCGGAGAGTTCAAGCTTTAGTTTGTCTCTCATGAATATTGTAAAGTTCTCTTTCATTTTCGCACAGTCTGCTTTACTACCAATTACACCGATTAGAAAGTCATCGGCATATCTGATATATTTAAGTCTCTTGTAATTACTATCCATTGCCATAGATGCCGGCACTCTCCGTGTCTTAGCTTCCACCTCTTTCAGTTGTGTCAGCAATTCACGTTTCGTATCCTCATCAGTGGCGTTTCGGATAGTCTTGCGTAATCTTACAGCCTTTCGGCTGTAACTTGCGTGGAGTGGGTTTTCCCGCTTTTTCTTGCCCTTGTCGAATGATTCCGCATATTCACGCATGTATTTATCGAACTTATCAAGGTAGATATTTGCCAAGATAGGGCTTATTATCCCTCCTTGGGGAGTTCCCGAATACGTCTTGTGAAATGTAAAATCTTCGATATATCCAGCCTTTAGGAATTTCCATATCAGTCGAAGAAATCTTTCATCTGATATGCGCTCACGAAGAGTTTCAATCAGAATATGGTGGTCGATGTTGTCGAAGAATCCTTTGATGTCACCTTCGATGAACCAGTTCGCACCAGTGAAAAGAGTTTGGATGGAACGCAAAGCCGTATGACAGCTTCTTCTTGGTCTGAATCCATGCGAGGAATTCTCAAAATGTCCCTCATAGACAGCTTCAAGAATAAGTCTGACGACCTCTTGCACCATCTTGTCTTCGATTGATGGGATGCCCAATGGTCTTTTCTTCCCATTCTTTTTAGGGATATAGACTCTTCGGGCAGGCGTTGGCATGTAACTTTCATCCTTTAGCGCAGCTATCAGATGTCCTATTCTATCAACGCTCATTCCGTCAATGGTCTTACCGTCTGAGCCGGGTGTCATGTTGCCCGGTTTCGCATAAATGCTCTGGTAGGCTACATAAAACATCTGTTCATTGAATAGGATGCGGTACAACCTTTCGTACTTGTAATGCACATCTTTGCTATGTGCAGATAAACTGTTTAATATGGTCTCTGGATTTCTCATACGTCTCACACGTTATCGTTTGACAATATTAAAATTACCGAGCTGTTCCCCTTCGCCATGTACGTGGCTTTCCCACGCTCAGACTACTACGGGAACTCCGTTGCCATGCGGAGTTTTCAGAGCCTGTGCTCATAGCCTTTCGGCATCTCCGTGTAGGCAATCCCCATTTAGTGGACTTGATAACTTGGCTTGACAGACTGTCGGATGCAACGTACATCCCTTTCTGTTCTCTGACGGATATGTCGCAGTAAATTCCTTGCCCATCACTCCGTTCAATAAGCGTGGGTACTGCGAGGCAACGTATATAACTGCTTTCCGTTGCCACCTCTACATTAGTCATAGGACTATTGTTCAACCAATCAGGTTTCATCCTCGTGCCTGTCTTTTCCCATAGCAATTCAGTCGCAGTTTAGCAATTAACTGACTTATCGCGTTACCGACATGCTTCACTCCCCGTTTGGTTTCCCATTCGGATAAGTCGGTCTGGGATAGGTTTATAAATTGGAATACTAACCTAATCACTTGCCAAAGTGATTATTATCAAGCCCCTATTATGGGCGCACTAAAAGTATAGAAACTCCCGTCCTCCGTGATTACCGACATATTGGTTTCGTTCGGGAAGTTACGCACGGTAGCTTTCACGCGGATGACGTTCTCCGCTCCGTCGGCTTTACCCGCAATCAGGTCGGGCGAGCCTAAATCGACGTAGCGCACCTCCGAGGGGAAAATGACGTGGACGGTCTTGTCGTAGGTCACTTCCAAGCCGTGCGGGGGAACCATGCGGTCGAAGGTCAGCTTCTTTGTCAGCCCGTGATACAGATCGCCGTCCGCCTCCTTCTGCGGATAGACCTCCTTTGTCAAGGTCGGTTGTTGGCTTTGCCTTCCTCCTCCTTGCGAGGCATAGTCAAGCGAGCTTGTCTCTGCTCTCGCTTCGTTCGTCGGTTCACTTCCGTTGTTCTCTCCAACGGTTACGTTCTCCTGCGCGTTGGCAGTTATGATGCCCATAGCGAGGGCAAACATGATGATTACTTTTTTCATTCTACTTTGGATTTTAGTGGTAAATAAAAATTTGGTTGTTGTTTTTTTAGTCGTTGATTGTTATTGTTTTCAATCTCTGTCCTGATATAGCATGACCTTGTATCCGGATTTCAGATGCACCTTGACGGTACGCATCTTCTTGGCGATATACTGGCTCGTGCCTTGTATCAGCCCCTTGCCCAAGTCGGAGGCGAGCTGCGCCCCTGCGTTGGTGGAGATATTAATGCTGCTGCCCAGCGAGCCGCCCATGTTGGCGGCAACCTCCCTGACGGCGTTCATCTCCATCGAGTTTGGAATGAAGATGCCGGGCTGTCCGTCCGTGTCATACACCGCCAGTTCTACCGGGATAATCGTACCTGCGTACTCCAGCGAAGTAATTTCAATATCGAGTCGTTCGCCCTGAATCTTTGCCGTGCCTACCACCACTGCATTGCGGGGTATGATTTTGTCCGCCACTGCCATCGGCTCCAGCAGCCGTAATCTTACCGCCTGCCCGTCAGTCACACTCTGCGCCCCATAGACACACGCCGATATGGTGTTCCTGTCCGATACAGTCGTGACACCCACCGCCGTATTGAAACTGCGGTTGCGCTCCTGCGAGAAGGAGGCGACAAACTCAGCGTTGCTCATCGGCTGTGAGAGCGAAGATACCACCTGATGCGTTACCTGCCTGACAGGTGCAGCCGTGTTCTTTCCGGCTTTCTGCACGGGGTAAGGCTCTGCCGCCTGTCCGACAGGTGGCTGTGTGCCGTTCTGCCCGCCCATGTACTTCGCCGCCAGTTCATAGGACTTCTCCATGAGTGCCACTTGGTCATCCATAGCGGATGCCTTGCCTTTCTCGGTTTCCAGTTCCGATTCCAGCGAGGCGATACGCTCTAACAGTTCGTCCATATCCGCATTGTCGTTCTTTGGCTGCTCGTAGAAGTTGCCGAGCGTGGCATTGAGGTCGCGGTAGGCGGCTGCGGATGATTGGATGGTCTTCGGGGCGGACTTCACATTCTCTTCCATGCCTCCGGGATTGGCAAGGTCGAAGTCCCTGCCGCTATCCGTTTCCGCCACTTCGCGGTCGAACATATAGCCCAGCTCCTGCATGGTGCGGCTGCGGTTCTCCTGCCGTTCCTCCATCGCCCCCTGTTCGTAGGCTTTCACCTTGTCGCCGATGATCTGACGGTTCGCCTTGTCAGCGTCGGGCATTTCGATATTGTAACCACCCGTTCCCGGTTGCTGCTCCTTGTCGGAAGACGGGGCGAATATCAGCCACATAGCACCGATGAATACCAGCACCATAGCGGGCAGCACTATCATTTTCTGACGTTTCAGCCTTTGGGCTTCGGTCAGCGGCTTGCGCTCCTTCTTCGGTTTCCCGTTGTCGGGAGCCGCCTTGTTCTCGTTTTTAGGTTCATTCTTCGTCTGTTCCATATAAATAAGGTATTACATTATGATTGTTGTCCGGCTTTATGGACAGTTCCACCTGTCCGGCATGGTCTGTTACCATCCGGCTGCCGTCATTCCTGCCGATTTCATAGACGGCTTTGCCGAAGGTGTAGAGGGCAAGCACCGCAAAGGCGGCGAGCATCGCCAGCACGATGCGCCTGCGTGTCTTCGGGGGCAAACCGTCCAGATAGCCTTTGAGCCTTGCCACCAGCATTTTCTTTTTGTCGTGGAGCTTCCAGTACGCACGCCAAAATGATTTTTTGATTTTCTTCATGTCCGTTTACCTTTTGATGGTTTGTAAATCCTTGTTCTCGATGATGGTGAATCCCTCGATGGTGAAACCGTTGGGATTGTCGTCCGAACGGGACGAGTTCAAGAGGCGGCACGTAGTCACGAGGCTGCGCTCGGTGACGTTGCTCTGCCGGATGATCTTCTGCGTGGCGTAGGTCACGGCACGGTAGGGATAGCCGTTGAAATCGCACACCACGCTGTCCACCTTCAACACCTGATTGATGTTCCCGGCGATGATGCGGTTGTAGTACCCCTTCTCGGCAAAGTCCGAATAGTAGTTGTACACGCTTTTGTCCGCTAATAGCAGGGCGCGTTTCACGTTATGCTCTATCGCGCTCTTTTCGGGTGAGAGCGTGAAGAACAGCTCGTGGAAACGGCGCACGTGTTCCCTCGCTTCTGCCGGACGGTTCTGCGACAAGTCTTGCGAGAGAGCCAGCATCAGCGACTTGCCGTTGTCCAGCACGTAAATCTTTTCCCGTTGCCGCTCCGCGAAGCGGTAGGAACTCCACACGCTCCATACCGTTATTACGGCACACAACGAGAGGAAGACGATACCGAACAGGCGTATCTGCCTGAACGATGATTCGATGTTTTTAAGTGACTTAAATTCCATTGTTGTTTATTCGTTTTTAATTGTCAGTTGATTATTTCAGCAGCTTCCCGACACGTCCGACCACGTTTCCTGCGGCTGCGCCCGCCACGCTGCCCGCCATACTTCCGGCTCGTCCTGCCGTCTGGTTCACGTTGCGACCGTAGCTTCCCATGCCTCCGGCTTGGATAATCCAGCCTGCTACCGTGGGGATGGTGAAGTAACCAATGATGCCGATTATCATGAAGACGATGTACACCCCGTCGCTCGAATCCAGCGAGAAGTTCGGGTCAGCCTGCATCCGTTCGATGTCGCTTTGCAGCATCAGCACTTGTATCTTCGCCAGTATGGTGCTGAACATATCCGACACGGGCAGCCACAGATAGACCTGTATGTAGCGGCATATCCACTGTGTAAGCGTGCTTTGGAAGCCGTCCCACACCGATATGGCGAAGGCTATCGGACCGAGTATCGCCAGCACCACGAGGAAGAACGTGCGGATGGTGTCTATCACGAGGGCGGCGGCTTGGAACATCAGTTCCAGTATCTCGCGGAAGAAGTCGCGGATGCCCTTCTTCATGTTGTACATCCCGCGCTCGATGTACATCCCCGCCATCGTCACCATGTCGCCGGGCGACCAGCCCAGTTCTTCCAGTTGTTTGTCAAACTCCTCATTTGACACGAGGTAGGCGGTTTCGGGATTGCGCATCATCGCTTCGTACTCCAGTTTGTCCTTCTGCTCACGGTATCGGTTCATGTCCAGCGTTTCCGCCTCCAGCATCTTTGCCGTACCCTGCACGACGGGCGACATGATGCTGTTTATCGTACCCAGTACCACCGTCGGAAAGAACATGATGCACAGACCGATAGCGAACGGGCGGAGCATAGGGAACACGTCTATCGGTTCGGCTCTCGCCAGCGACTGCCATACCCGGTAGGCCACATAAAAGAGTGCGCCCAGCCCGGCGATGCCTTTCGCCACGCCCGCCATGTCCCCGCATAGCGGCATCATCTGTTCGTAGAGCGAGCGCAGAATTTGGTGAAGGTTGTCGAAATTCATAGGCTACCAATATCTTTCGTTCATGTTCCCGTACAGCCCCATGATGCGGTCAAGGTCGTTTTTCTTCTTCGCACGCAGGTAACTCACGCTAATGTTCTTGTTGGTGTAGTAGCTCACGAGGTTGCGGTAACGCTTCATTTTGGAGTAGCAGCGTTCCACCACGTCCATGCGCTCCTTGTCCGTCATGGAGAGCGTGGTGATATTCACCACATTCTTCAGTTCCGTCAGCACATCGTTGGATTCCTCCAATAACTTGGTGTAGCCAAAGGCGATGGCTCCCAGTTCCTCCACCGTGAAGTTGTCGTCACGCATCATCTTCTGGAAACTGGTCACATAGGTGTCGGTGATGTCACCCACCATCAGGATGGTCTGCTGCACCTTCCGGGCGTCCTTTACCAGATTGTTCACGGATTTGAGTGCGTCGTAATACTTCTTGCCCTGTTCGTAAATCTTCACGGTCTCTTGAAAATTTTTTATCATATTTTGGGCGGTCGTGGAAGTGTGTACCACGTTCTTCGAGGTGTTCACGATGCTCTGCGCGATGTTGGACGGGTCTATCACCGCCCACTGTGCGCTTGCCCTGCCGACTGCAAACAGGCACAGGCAGATAATAAGTGTTATTCTTGTTCTCATGTTACTTTGGATTTTAGTGGATTTCATTATTTATTGCTCGCCTATCGGATGGTCCGGTTTCGGGTTCACACGCACGTAGTCCCCGTTCGGCGAGAAGGTCAGGATGTCCGTCGCCTCGTTGTAGGACACGTCGATGCGGAATCCGGTGTTCATGAACAGATTGCCGTTCTCCTCCTGCAAGAGATAGGTTTCCGGCTTCAGCTTGCGGCGGATGCCGCTCCGCTTGAATACCGTCACCTTATAGGCTTCGCCCTCCTTGTAGATAAGCACGTCGGGCTTGCCCTCCACACTCTCCCAGTTTCCGCAAAGCAGGTCGCGTCGGTTGTCCGTTATGTCGCAGGATTGCAGCACCATGACCGCCAGCCCGATTAAACACTTGCTGACTTGCAGCATTTTCGTTCTTGATATACTCATACGCATTTTCTTTTTTAGTTGATGAATCTGTTTCTATTTATTCCTTTTTTCTCCGCCTTTCGGCAAGCTGCCGGATGACGGCTTCAATGTCGCCGCCCAACTGTTCCGCCAGACGGTAAACCTCTACTTTTTCCGTTTCTTCGGTGGTGTACGCCAGATACTCTTCAGCACTAACTTCGGTGGCATAGACTGCCGACTGCGTGCCGCCCAGTCCTATCCACACTTCCTTGTAGAGCCTTGACGGGTTGTTCGCCATGTTGATGGAGAGTATCTGCGACTTCTCTTTCTCCGTCAGACCCAACAGGGACTGTATGGCATCAAACTTGTTCATGTACTTCCGCTGGTCAAGGAGTATCTTGCAGTCGGAGTTGTTGATGATGCTCTCCTTGACGACGGGCGAGGAAATGATGTCGTCCACCTCCTGCGTCACCACGATTGCCTCCCCGTAATACTTGCGCACGGTCTTGTACATATAGCGCAGGTACTCAGCCATGTTCGCCGAAGATAGAGCCTTCCAAGCCTCTTCCACTATCAACTGTTTCCTTACGCCTTTCAATCGGCGCATCTTGTTGATGAAGGCTTCCATGATGATGATGGTCACCACAGGGAAAAGCTCGCGATTTTCCTTTATACTGTCAATCTCGAAGACGATGAACCGCTTGCCGAGCAGGTCGATGTTCTCCGTGGAGTTGAGCAGGAAGTCGTAGCGTCCGTCCCGGTAATACTGCCGCATGGTGGTGAGCATATTGTCGATGTTGAAGTCGGACTTCTCCACCTTTATCTCACGTTCCGCCAGTTCGCGGCGGTAGTCGTCGCGCATATACTCGTAGAAGGTGTTGAACGAGGGGACGATGCTCCGGTCAGCCCTGATACGCTCGATATAGGCGTTCACCGCACTGCCCAGTTCGCCGCTCTCCGTCTTCGTCACTTTGTCGTCCTCCGACTTCCAGAGCGTCAGCAGCAATGTCTTGATGCTGTCCTTTTTCTCCACGTCGAACACGTAATCATCGGTGTAGAACGGGTTGAACGAAATCGGTTTCTCCTCCGTGTAGGTGAAGTACACGCCGTCCGCCCCGTTTGTCTTGCACCGGATCATCTCGCACAAGCCCTGATAGGAGTTTCCCGTGTCCACCAGCACCACGTGCGTACCCTGCTCGTAGTATTGCCTCACGAGGTGGTTCATAAAAAAGGATTTGCCGCTGCCCGAAGGACCCAACACGAACTTGTTGCGGTTGGTCGTGATACCCCGCTTCATCGGCAGGTCGCTGATGTCGAGGTGCAACGGTTTTCCCGTAAGCCTGTCCACCATCTTGATGCCGAAGGGCGAGAGCGAACTGCGGTAGTTGGTTTCCTCCGTGAAGAGGCACACCGCCTGCTCGATGAATGTATGGAAACTCTCTTCCGCCGGGAAGTCCGCCGCGTTGCCGGGCATCGCCGCCCAGTAGAGCGTCGGGCAGTCGATGGTATTGTGGTGCGGCACGCACTCCATGCTTGCCAGCTGGCTGCCCACATCGTTCTTGATATGCTTCAGTTCCTCCGCGTCATCGCTCCACGCCATGACGTTGAAGTGCGCCCGTACCGAGGTCAGCCCGTAGGAATGGGCTTCGTTCAGGTACTGGTCTATCCACTCGCGGTTGATGCTGTTGCTCCGGCTGTATCGGGATAGCGACTGCATATTCCTTGCGGACTTCTCGAACTTCTGCAAATTTTCCTCGCTGTTGTCGATAATCACATACTGGTTATAGATGTGGTTGCAGGAAAGCAGCAGCCCCACGGGGGAGGCGAAGGAGAGGCGACAGTCCGAGCGGTCGGTGGAGAGTTTCTCGTAGCGGATGTCGGTAGCCACCTTTCCGGGCATATCCTCCGCGTCGGAGAGGGTGTGCAGGCACAGGCGTTTGTCACCGATACGCATTTCTTTTGCCGAGAGGTCGATGTCCTGCAAGGTCGTGTCGCCTTCGGGCATGAGCGAGAAGTAACGCTCTATCAGCCCGGCGGACTTCTCCGTCCCGACAATCTCGTCGGTGGAGAGGCGGCGCAGCCTCACAAAGCCGCTGTCGTTCATGATGCGCTCGAACTGTTCGGCGGCCTCCATGAACTTCCCGGCGGTTTCCTTGTCCAGCTCCTTCGGGATGATATGTCCCCGGCACAGCGTACTGAAGTTGCTCTGCATACGGTTACGTTCTTTCGTCGTCTTGGTCAAGTAGAGATAGCAGGAGTGTTTCAGGTACGGACGCTCGTTGAAGTGGCGTTCAAAGGAACGGCTCAAGAAACTCATGTCGTCCTTCTGTAACTCCGGCATATATTTCTCCTTGATGAACCAATCCTGCTTATGCACGACGCAGAAGTACGGCAGCACCTTGATAGCCTTGCACCAGCAGCCGTGTATCGCCTCGTACTCTGCGCCCGTCACGGTGTAAAGCTCCGGCAGTTCCACCTCAAAAGCCACCGTGATGTCGGCGTCTTTGGAGATGATGCAGCCATGCTCCACCGCCAGCAGGGGGAACTTGTTTTCCAGTGTTGTCATTTTGGATGTATTTCTCATGTCGTTTCTTCCTTTCGTTGCCGTTTGAGTAATCGGGTGATCCGCCGTCGGTTGATAAGGTATCGGGGATGGCTCCTTGCCGCTCCCAATTTCATCAGCCCGTGTTCGCCGTACCGGGCGTTCAGCGCGAAGGTCTGCCATACGAGGACGGAAGACGATGCCGCGCCGAAGCCGATACATATCCACTGGTCGATGCCGACCATATAGAGGATGACGAACAGGACGAAGAGAGCCAGCAGACCTCCGCAGAAGATGAAGAGGTACTGAGCCTTCAAACCCTTGAACTCGACCGGACGACCGATACCCTTGTTTATCGGGTATTCAGCCATACATTGTTTATTAAAGGAAGAATGAGCGCAGGATAGTGGCGGCGACAATCAAGAAGATACAAGCCCCGAACCACGAGGCGGCGGTCTTCGAGGTGTCCGGGTCTCCGGACGAGAATTTTCCGTACACTTTCACGCCACCGATAAGCCCGACTACCGCGCCGATGGCGTAGATTAATTTCGTGCCGGGGTCGAAATACGAACTCACCATAGAGGTGGCTTCGTTGATGCCAGCCAGACCGTTTCCCTGTGCGAAAGCGGAGGCGGTTGCGGCAATCATAAGTGCCGCAGCGATGATTAACTTTTGTCTGATGTTCTTGTTCATAAACTGTTCTTTTTTGTGCCGTCCAAAGGGTGGATAGTCCTTTTTCGGGCGGTTGATACTTGATTACTTTACTTTGGTTTTAGTGGTTGCCCGTTTGTTTCTACGGACTTGGGGCTGTCCGTTGCGGGTTGGCTGTACCTTGTACCGCCGTGCGCGTGGGTGTCGTCATTTTACGTTTTCATTTCCATTCTTTTTTAGTTGTTATACATAGTTTCGGAAGTCGAACTCCTCGATGTTGTCGGGAATCACGAACACCTTTTCCTTTTGTTGTGTCACGGTCATGTTCACCGTGTCCACGAAAACTGCCATCGCCTTTGCAATCCTCTCGCTCATTGCTTCATCGGTCAGGCGTTCCGTTATTCTTGTGAAAAGCTCTGTCCCGTCCAGTTCCGTCATGACCTTTCCGGCGTGTCGCATTTCCTCATCGGATGGTGATTCCTTCCGTATGGTGTGTACTGCCATGTCAATATCCTCGAAGCTACTTCCCGAAGCCTGCTTTTTGTCTGGTTCTTCATCCTCCGGTTCATCTTCTCCGTACTCCAGTTCCGAGGGCGGGATGCTCGTGAAGGTTTCATCGAGTTTGTCCTCCGGTACTTGTGTCGGGCGTGAGACGGTTTCCGTGTTTCCGTCGTCAAAAGTAGCCTCTTCCTCCGACAGCTCAATGCCTTTTTCCGAAGTGGCGGCTTCTTGCGTCGGTATGGCAGCGGTTGTCCGGGTCGATGCCATCTTGAAACGGCTCTTGCCAATGATGTCCGAGGTGTCTGCGTGAGGTATTTCCTTATCCTTTCCTTGCTCTGCCACCGTACTGTCCAATGACCGCCACAGCCCGGCAATATGTCTGAAGAAACGGATGAGCTTCGTGTCCATGATGCGGTCATAGAACAGCAGAAACAGAAACCACACGTTGCAAGCAACCGATACGATTAAAAACGCCTTTGTCATAATCTTACTTTTTGGGCGTTTTCAATCTGTTCCATGTACTGCTGCCCGTATTGTCGGAAATGGTCGCGGAGGATGTTATCCACAAACTTGCCGATGCTCAAACCGTTTCCCATCCGACTGGTAACGATAGCGACTTTCTCATGAATTTCTCGGCTGATGTATATACATTGCCGCGTTTTGATTTCCGATGCTTGCAGGAAAGTCGAGAGCGGTTTGTCTCTGCCTTTATCCTTGCGGAAGTCAACGTCGGTATTTTCCTGCCCGTAGTCGGTTACACACTTTGCTGCACGGACAGCGGTTCTTTCACTCTTTCCTGTTTGCAGATACTCAGCCTGACGGTTCTTATTTGTTCTTTTCATACTTCTTTGTTGTTTTTGAGTGTTTATAAATTATAGGATTCCATGTGCCGTTTGAACGATTCGGCTATCTCGTCTTGGAACAGCGTGAAATGGTGTGTCAGCACGTTGTCAAGAAATGCCGCGATAGTCACTTCGTTGCCTCCGATTACATGAAGCATCTTCTGTATGCGGTCGTGGTACTCCTTGCGGATATAGACCTGCTTGCCGAGCCTTGCCGTGATATTGGAACCGCATATGAATACTGTGTCATAATCCAATTTTTCCGGCTTGCTGTTCCTGCGCCTGCGTTCCGGCTCCTCTTTGGAGTGCGAGGCGGGTGGAGAAACGGCTTCTTGTATCGCTTCTTTCGGAGGTGGGACAGGAGCGTTCCCGTCCGTGCTTCTCGCTTCCGGCGGAATGCTTGTATCGTCCAGTCGAAATGAGTTGATTACGGCTTCGCTGTCGATGTCCTCGATTCTTGTTTTCTTTGCCATGCCGTTCAGTTTTTGATGATGCCGAGAATCTCATCGACGAGTTTGTCGAGGTTGCTGCCGCGTACCAGTATTTTGTCCGCCGGAAACGCCGTGGAGCGGAATACCGCCTTGCGTTCTGCCGCCGTCTCCTTGCGGAAGCGCTTACTGTCCGGTAGATGTGTTTCCAGAATGGGCAGGGCGAACTCGGCACAGACCTTGTCGTATGCCTTGTAAAGTTCAGTCTTTTCGCGTCCGTCCACCATGTTCCACACGAGGTAAATCCCTTTGATGCCGGACTTGCCCGTGCTTATCATCTGTTCGTTGATGACAGTGGCGAACTTGATGGAACTCTCCATCACCACACGGTCGGCGATGATGGGCGTGAAGATATAGTCCATTTGGGAAATGGTCTGCACCACATCGGCATTGTTGATTGTTCCCGGCAGGTCGAAGAACACGAAATCGAGGTCGGGCTGCGCTGCCACCAGATTTTCGGCGGTCTTTACCGCATCTTCCGCACGGCTGCATCTGATGGTGTACGGGTTCTTCTTCAGTCGTTTGAGCTGCTCATACGCCAGCACCTTGTAATGCCCGTCCTCCATGACGGCTTTCATGTCACGCTTGCGCATGTCATGGATACTGTACTGCGGGAAATCGCAGTCCACCACGGCTACGTTGTAGCCTTTCACATAGTGCAGATAGCTTGCTACAAGCACTGTCAGGGTTGTCTTACCCGCTCCACCTTTCTGCGTGGAGATTGCCACATAAGTTGCTTCTTTCATTTTTTTGATAATTTATTTAGTTATACATCTGTCCGGTGGCGGTAGCGTATTGTCATTAGTACGCACGCACTCCCATTCATTTATTTATTCACTCCTTAATCCGGCTGTGCCTGCGGGTATTCATCGGTTTGTCCAACCGTCCATGCTTTTATCCGTCCGCACGGACGTGTGCTTGGAAAACTATCTGAATACATACACCTGTTTTCAACCGTTTGGATTGATGCCCGGATTGCTGTCCGAACATCTGGCGGAAGGAGTGTATTTTCAGTCCCACATCCGAATCACACTGCAAATAAACAAGGATATTTTGGAACTTGTATCACTTCTCCGGCAAGTGGCAGCACGTTGCGCCGGTTGACACTGATTGTCTGGGTCAAGCCTCTGTCCGACATCGCTTTAAGGGCGTAACTTTGCACCTGAACGGCAGGGTACGCCGCAGGTGGCGCAGCCCGGAGTTTGAAAGAAATCATCCCCAATCCGTCCCCAACGGATTTTTATGTTCACCTGAACATAGCAAGGTATGTTTTCAGCCGCTCAAAATATTTTGAGCATCCCGGAAAACGCCTTGCCCTTGCAGGGGGCGGGCTTACCCTCCGAAGTCGGGAAGCCTCTCAAACCTACGGTGTCTGTGCCATGAGGCGGCGGCTTATGCCGTCAAACCGCTAAATCCAAAGTAATATGAGTGAAAAAAAAAGAAACAAAGGCGGGAGAAATCCCAAACTCGATCCGGCGGTGTTCAGATACACCGTCCGTTTCAGCGAGGAGGAACACAACCGTTTCCTCTCCATGTTCGAGAAGTCGGGCGTTTACGCCAAGTCGGTTTTCCTGAAGGCGCACTTCTTCGGGCAACCGTTCAAGGTACTGAAAGTGGATAAAACGCTGGTGGTTTACTACACCAAGCTATCTGATTTTCATGCGCAATTCCGCGCAATAGGCACGAACTACAACCAAGTAGTGAAGGAACTGAGGTTGCATTTTTCCGAGAAAAAGGCGATGGCGTTGCTTTACAAGTTGGAGCAACAGACCGTCGAACTCGTAAAACTGAGCCGTAAGATTGTGGAACTTTCAAGGGAGATGCAGGAAAAATGGTCGCAAAAATCAGTGTAGGAAACTCGTTGTATGGCGCACTTGCCTACAACGGGGAGAAGATCAACGAGGCGAAAGGGCGGCTTCTGACAACCAACCGCATCTACAATGACGGTACGGGAACGATGGACATCCACCGGGCTATGGAGGACTTTCTCGCTCTGATGCCCGTGCGGTCGAAGGTGGAGAAACCGGTGGTGCATATCTCGCTCAATCCGCATCCCGACGATATTTTGACGGACACGGAGCTTCAGGACATCGCACGGGAGTATCTGGAGAAGATGGGCTTCGGCAACCAGCCGTATCTCGTTTTCAAGCATGAGGACATCGACCGCCACCACCTGCATATCGTGACGGTCAGGGTGGACGAGAACGGCAGGAGCATAGACACCCGGAACAACTTTTACCGTAGCAAGCAGATAACCCGCGAGCTGGAACGGAAATACGGGCTGCATGACGCGGAACGGAAAAGCCGCCGTACCGATATGCCGCTGCATAAAGTGGATGTTTCGGCGGGCGATGTGAAGAAACAGGCGGGGAATGTGGGAAAGGAACTTAACCGCCGTTACCGTTTCCAGACGATGGGCGAATACCGCGCCCTCCTTTCCTTATATAATATGACGGTGGAGGAAGCGCGGGGCAACGTGCGCGGACGGGAATATAATGGGCTGGTCTATTCCGTTACGGACGACAGTGGCAACAAGGTCGGCAATCCTTTCAAGTCCTCGCTCTTCGGGAAGTCCGTCGGCTATGATGCCGTACAGAGAAAGTTCGCCCGTTCAAAAACGGAAATCAAGGACAGAAAACTCGCCGACATGACGAAGCGCACCGTCCTTTCCGTACTGCAAGACACGTATGACAAGGAGAGGTTCATTGCCACACTCAAGGAGAAAGGTATTGACACCGTGCTGCGCTATACGGAGGAAGGACGCATCTACGGGGCCACGTTCATCGACCACCGAACAGGATGCGTGTTGAACGGCTCACGCATGGGCAGGGAACTGTCCGCCAACGCCTTGCAGGAACACTTCACGCTGCCATACGCCGGACAGCCGCCGGTTCCGCTTTCCATTACCACGGAGGGTCAGGAGGAAACGCAAGCTCCGTCCACTTCCGAATACGGAAGGGACTTGGACGGCATGGGCTTGTTCTCTCCCGAAGGCCCGGCAGTGGACGCCGAGGAGGAAGCCTTCATCCGGGCGATGCAGCGCAGGAAGAAAAAGAAGAAGCGCAAGGGCTTGGGAATGTAATCAGTCAGACAAAGTATCAACAATCAAAACAATTTCAAGGTATGTCACAACAAGAAGACGATTTGAGGGCATTGGCGAAAATCATGGATTTTCTGCGTGCCGTGAGTATTATTTTAGTGGTCATGAACGTGTACTGGTTCTGTTATGAAGCCATACGGCTCTGGGGTGTGGACATCGGTGTGGTGGACAGGATACTGATGAACTTCAACCGCACGGCGGGGCTGTTCCGTTCCATCCTCTACACGAAACTATTTGCCGTCCTCCTGCTTGCCCTGTCCTGTCTGGGGACAAAGGGCGTGAAGGGCGAGAAAATCACGTGGGGGAAAATCTGGGCGGTCCTTGCCGTGGGCTTCGTGCTGTTCTTCCTCAACTGGTGGATACTGGCCCTGCCATTGCCGGTGGAGGCGGTGACGGGACTGTATATCCTGGCCGTTGGCGCGGGCTATGTATTCCTGCTGATGGGCGGTCTGTGGTTGAGCCGCCTGTTGAAGCACAACCTCATGGATGATGTGTTCAACAACGAGAACGAGAGCTTCATGCAGGAAACGCGGCTTATCGAAAGCGAGTATTCGGTCAATCTGCCGACACGGTTCTACTACAAAAAGCGTTGGAACAACGGCTGGATCAATGTGGTGAATCCTTTTCGTGCCTCCATCGTGTTGGGTACGCCGGGTAGTGGAAAGTCATACGCGGTGGTAAACAGTTTCATCAAGCAGCAGATTGAAAAGGGCTTTTCGATGTATGTATATGACTTCAAATTCAGCGACTTATCTACAATCGCCTACAACCATCTGCTGAACCACCCGGATGGTTACAAGGTGAAGCCGAAGTTTTATGTGATAAACTTCGACGACCCGCGACGCTCGCACCGCTGTAATCCCATCCACCCGGATTTCATGGAGGATATTACGGATGCCTACGAGAGTGCCTATACGATAATGCTCAACCTCAATAAAACGTGGGTGCAGAAGCAGGGCGACTTCTTTGTGGAATCACCTATTATTTTGTTTGCCAGCATTATATGGTATCTCAAAATCTATCAAGGCGGCAAATACTGCACGTTCCCCCATGCGATTGAGTTCCTGAACCGCCGCTATGAGGATATTTTCCCGATACTGACCTCTTACCCGGAATTGGAAAACTATCTTTCTCCGTTCATGGACGCATGGCTCGGAGGGGCTGCGGAGCAGTTGATGGGGCAGATAGCAAGCGCGAAAATCCCTTTGTCAAGGATGATTTCCCCGCAGCTCTATTGGGTGATGTCGGACAGCGAGTTCACGCTGGACATCAACAACCCCGAAGAACCGAAAATACTCTGTGTGGGCAACAATCCCGACCGTCAGAATATCTACGGGGCCGCTCTCGGTCTGTATAACTCCCGTATCGTGAAACTCATCAACAAGAAAGGGATGCTGAAGTCGTCGGTCATCATCGACGAGCTGCCCACGATTTATTTCAAGGGGTTGGACAACCTTATCGCCACCGCGCGAAGCAACAAGGTTGCCGTGTGTCTGGGCTTTCAGGATTTCAGCCAGTTGGTGCGCGACTACGGTGATAAAGAAGCGAAGGTCGTGATGAACACCGTCGGCAATATCTTTTCCGGTCAGGTGGTGGGTGAAACCGCCAAGACGCTTTCCGAACGCTTCGGTAAGGTGTTGCAGAAACGGCAGTCCATTTCCATCAACCGGCAGGATGTTTCCACCTCCATCAACACGCAGATGGATTCACTCATCCCGCCGAGCAAGATTTCCGGCTTGACGCAGGGTATGTTTGTCGGTTCGGTATCCGACAACTTCAACGAGCGTATCGAGCAGAAGATTTTCCATTGCGAGATTGTCGTGGATGCCGAGAAGGTGAAGCGCGAGGAGAAAGCCTACAAGAAAATCCCCGTCATTACCGACTTTACGGACGGGGACGGCAACGACCGCATGAAGGAAACGGTTCAGGCGAATTACAGGCGCATCAAGGAGGAAGTGAAGCAGATTGTTCAAGAGGAACTGGAACGTATCGCAAATGATGAAAACTTGAAACACCTGTTGCAGCAGAAATAACAGATTCCTTTATATATGAAAAAGGGGATGTGTCAAAACACCCAAAATATGAAAATTACCCCTGTCACAGATATCTGTAGCAAGGGTAATTTTGTTAAAAAGAGAGTTTTGACACCCTCTTTTTATTCTCAGATTTGAGATGCTTGTTGATGGTGGTAATGGCAAGCATCAGCAAATAATTTTTCAGTTCTGTATCGTCTTTAAGCAGTATGCTGTATTCTTCGGCAAACATTCTCAACAGTCTGGTTCTGAGTTTCGACATTTCTTCACCGAAAGGTATCTGTCGGTTTTCTTGCCAATACTCAATCACTACGGAAGATACCAGCCACTTGAACTCGGATTTCATCTCTTTGCCGAGTTTCTTGAAGCGGATTTGTTCGCTAATTGGCGGCTCGTTGTATGGCATTATGTCTGCCGGGTCATAAACGGATATACTGCCGATACCATAATCCATGATTATCGGTAAATCAGTTTTTACATCATTCTTATGTTTCTTCTTTTTAGCCATACCCGTTATTGTTGCAGGAAACCTTTACCTTTATCAGTAAGATAGTATTTCTGTTGCGGACTCTTGGAGCCTATGGGATAAAGTGAAAGGACCAAACCGGAATTTATTGCCGGATGGATATAGTTCTTTAAGAAATTCCTTTTATCTTTCATTCCCGTTTTCTCCATGATTTCTTTAGCAGAGAGAGTGTTGTTCCCAATAGCAGACAACAGTTTTCCTAACTGTGGGGTTACTGTGGGGTTACTATAGGGTTGCTGTGGGGTTGCTGTGGGGTCTTGTCCTACTGTAGTTCTTGTATAATGAAACACAATCCATACAGCATTGCCGTCGGTATGAAACTCCGGATCCGGAATACCGACACGGCGACATTCGTTTACCATAAGGGCTATGCCACGTCCCCAACTCTCCAATACTGCACTTTTGTACAGCACATTGGCTACTATCAGATTTTGTGGTTCGGAATTGTGGCCACCCAACAGTTTCTCAATGGTAATATCAGGCGGAAATGTTCCGCTGTTTTCAATCTCCACGCGGTCATCATAGATAGCAATCCCGACTGAACTGCCGGGGCGATGGTAAACACGATGTGCAAAAGCATTTATGCAACATTCTCTCAATGCCTTATATGGCACATTCAGTTCCTCTTCTCTGTACAAACCTTCAATTTTACCGGAAAGGGACAAATGCTTGAAGAAAAATGCCATTGCAGCATCCAGCAAGTTGAATATATTGCCTGTCACACGCTGATTATCTAAAAATTCATCTTTTGTCGTTCCTTTGAACCGGGCTAAACGGAGCAGACATTGGGGATAATGGTAGAAGTTCCGTCCGAATAGGACAACGGAAGCATTGTTCAGCTTTCCATCATTCAACAAGTCAAATTTTTCAAGGATGGTTCGGACATCCTCCTGCATAGAACCTTCCGGCAAACGTCCGCCTCTGATTCCTCCACGTACTGCGCCCAAGATTGCCGTTTCGTCAAGGTCGGATATTTTCAAGCCGGGATTTTGCATGGAATCCCAAGCATAGGTTCCGCCTCGCTGCATAACCAACAGGTTGTATATACCCTGCGGCATGGCAGATGTAACGCTCTCTATCCGTTGATAAGCCCTCCCCTTATAAGTGAACGGGCGCATATATCGTTGTTCTTCCGCTGATAAAGCTATAACACTTTTGTTCGTTCCCGGAATGTCTGTATAGGATATATCAATGGTCGCAAACGGCTCGATTCGTCTGATGGTTTCCGCAATATCGCGCTTCGTCTTGTCGCTCACTTCCTGACCGATAATCTTTCCCTTGTCGGTTACACCGAACAGCACCGTGCCGCCCGTACCGTTCAAGAAGGCACAAAGAGTTTCCATTCCACGCTCCAACTGCCCGGTAGTTTCTTTGAACTCAACTGTCCCGCCTTCGGCTCCGGCAATCAGTCCATTCAATATTTCGAGGTTATCTATTTTCATCCGTCATTGATTAATACTTGCAAAGTTAATGATTTTAATCGGCTTTCCGGCAGATAATAGAGTGATTGTAAATGAAGAAGGATAAGAAACCGTATAATCCGGCCGCTTATCCTTTGTTTGGCATTCGTTTATCTCCTCATCCGCTCCAATTCATCGTCATGTCGCATCTTCGCGTTCAGTTTGTCCTGCATCTTTTCAAGGAAGTAGGTGCGACTGTCGCTTTTCCTGCGTTTGATGTCCGTATAGAAGCGGTAGCAGTCTTTGGACTCCACACCGAAAAAGGAATAGAGGACAGGAGCAAGCTCTTTCAGCGAAGCCTTGCCGCCATTGATGCAGCCGGTGGCGTAGAGGGCATAGATTAGTTCTACCAACTCGACGGCATTACCGGTCCATTGCAAGGCTGGGACTGTGGCTTTGGTTTCGGATGTGGATGTTAGTGGTGGCACGGAGGTAATTGCAGAAGCGGATACCATCTTCTGTATCTTTCGGATGAAGGATAACGCCTTGCGGATATACACAGTGACGACATTCTCCTCCGATGCCGACAAGTTCTGCGGATGGTGCTGTAATTCGATTTCGGCAAAAGCCAACGCCACAATAATATGCTTGGCATCATTGCCGCCGTAGCACAGGTTTATTACTTCCTGCACGAATCCGCCGTATGCCGTTTCCGTGCTACCGTTGTCTTTTCCGTTTATCAGGGCGAAAAACTGTGTTTCCGCCAATATGAGATGGTTCATTATCTTTTCTGTTTTGAGGGTTTACACTTGTTTATCAGTGTGCGCACACTGATATATGGTGCAAATCATAGCCCTAAACACGAGAAAAGATTGTGAGAAAATTGTACTACATTGTTTTTCAGAAAGATAAAATTCAAAAATAATTTTATCCTTGATTGCATCCCTTGTGAAATGTGTTCAGATTCTGAACATGTGTTCACTTTCTGAACACGGAAATTCCGCCAAGATGTTCATAATCTGAACATTTTATGCCCGTGGCTCTTTATGATAGATAAGCCGGATTACTCCGTCCCTATAAGTTTTGTTCTCCATAAGCCGCCAGTCATTCATAGGTAGTGCTGACTTGAAAAAATGCGCTCCGTTTCCGTCGATGGTTGGAACAACGTATAGTATGATTTCATCTATCACGTTCATCCGTAACAGTCCGTTGGCATATTCGGTATTCCCGGCAGTTACTTCCAACAAATGGCAAATGCTTCCACCTTCCTCTCTCCATTCTTGAAGCACGGATACCGAATAGTCGGATGTCAGCTTATACAGGGCATTGGCACGTATTTCATCCATACCGTAATCTTCGGTTTGAAGCAACCGCTTCCGGGGATGCAGTTTCATCGGACAGCCATCTATTGAGATAACGGCAAGTAATTGTATTTTCGCCATAACGTATTTCCTTTCCTTTTTGGCGAGGCAAAAAAGTAGCGTGCAATTCACACTACTTTCAAGCGATGGCTCTGGTAAAGCCTTTACGGAGAGTACGTGAATGCACGCTATGCGTAAGCATAGCATAAGCATCACGCAATCGTCTCCGTAGTTTCAATTTACCAGATTTTCGCTCGAAACGCCTTGCGGTCTTATGTCTATATCATCGGCGAAAAGTTACCCGATCGCCTGCTATTTTCTGAAATACAATTGCAAAGTTAATCAATTATTGCCATTTACAGCCATACTCCGGTCAGTTTTCTTCATTCAATCCATACTCTACCAATTTATTATACAGCGTTGTCCTGCCGATACCCAGTATCTTTGCAGCCATTTTCTTGTTACCGGCTGCTTGTTTCAAAGCACGCAGGATACGTCCTCTTTCTTCATCCCCGCTCTTCAATGTAAAACAAGCGGAAGTAGCGGACGGTTCATTGTCAAGTTCCAAATCGGCTTCGGTTATCATATCGCCTTCTGATTGCAGGACTGCCGTCTGTATCTTCTGTTTCAACTCGCGCACGTTGCCCGGCCACGCATGGGCGAGCAGGGCATTACGGGCAGATGCGGCAAAACCTTTTACTTTACGTTCCAACTCACGGTTTGCCATTTCACGGAAGAACTCGGCCAATGGCATGATGTCTTCCGGGCAGTTGCGCAAGGGCGGCATGGTTATCACATACTCCTGCAAGCGATAGAGCAAATCCTGCCGGAACCGCTTTTCCGTTACGGCTTTCTGCAAATCCTCGTTGGTTGCAGCCACTATCCTCACGTTGGCTGTTTTGTCCTCCTTTGCACCGACGGGACGGTAACGGCGTTCCTGTATGGCGCGGAGCAGCATCTGTTGCATCTCCATTGTTAGGTTGCCCACTTCGTCAAGGAACAGCGTGCCGCCATCCGCTTCCAGAAAATACCCCGTCTTGTTTGCTTCGGCACCCGTAAACGCACCCTTGACGTGTCCGAAGAAGGCGGATTGTATCAATGACGGGGACAAGGCTCCGCAGTCCACTGCCACAAAAGGTTTATCGGCAAGTTTGCTTTGTTGGTGTATATGTTGTGCGATATGTTCCTTGCCCGTACCGTTCTCGCCCAGTATCAGCACGCTCATCCGGGTGGTGGCTACAAGGCGCACACGTTTCTTGATTTTCTGATAGGCTTCGCCCTGCCGGACGAATATCGGAATGTTCCATTGTAGTCGCTTTTCATGTTCTTTTTGCAGGGTGCGGATAAGCGGTATCAGTTTATCCTCCAACAACTGTTTCTGTATGTAATCCTTTGAGCCGAGCTTCATACTTTCCACTGCCGTATGCACCTCCCCGTAATTGGTCATAACGATAAACACCTGCTGTTTGTCGTTGGCACGCATCCACCGTAACAACTCTATGCTTTCACCGTCGGGGAGGCGTAGGTCGGCAACGACAATATCATCCACCTCTGACTTTGCCAATAGTTTCTTGGCAGTGGCAAGATTATATGCCGACATAGTATCGAAGCTGTCTTTCTTCAGCAGGTTGCAGACATAATCGTTATAGACGGGGTTGTCCTCAATCACAAATACTTTCATCCGACAACCTCCTTTCCTTTTGCGCAAGTTCTATGATAACTGTTCCCATACGAAGCATGGCATCCACGCATTTCCGCAATTCCATTTCGGAACATTCAGATTCTTGATGCAGCAGTTCATACAGGTTCCACAAGGGTTTGTCAGCACGGATAACAGCCCATGAACTTCGCTGACGGTGCATCCATTCGTCCAACGCCTTGCGGTCATTCCTCTCCATGATTTCCCGGACAGCCTGCATATCCTTTTCTGTTTCGGTTATCAAACGGTCGAGCATCGCCCGTTTGTCACCATATGCAAGCAGAGAGGACAAGTCGGGAAGTTCATCCTTGTCCGTACTTGTCAAAAGGCATTTGTCTGATACAGCAACCAGTTCGGAAATGGAAAATGGCTTGAACAGGCAGGCGGTAAATCCATTTTCCAACAGCTCCTCTTCGCTGCAACTGCCGGAGGCGGTCGCCACGACAATGGGAATCTCTTTCGAGTTGCTGACACTTGACGAGCGTAACAACTCCAACACCTCATAGCCGTTAATCTCCGGCATCTTCATATCGGTTATCATGAGGTCGTATGTGTGCTGCCGCATGGCTTCCATTGCATCGCCAATAGTGGTGAACGTGTCGCAATGCACACCTATACCAGCATACATTTCCTTTGTCATGGATAATACCATCGGATTGTCGTCCAATACGATGACAGAATAAGGTCTTTCTATATGAGCCAGACTTTCTGCGGCTGTCTGTTCTTCAATACCAATATCGGCAGTGTTCATTGGCAACTCCACAGTAAAACGACTGCCTTCTCCTTTTTCGCTTTCCAAGCGTATAGTGCCGCCAAGCATCCCGACTATCTGTTTCACAATGCTTAACCCCAATCCGAAACCGTCTTGCGTGGCGGCGTTGGAAAGCCGCTCGAACGCTCCGAACACTCGCTGTTGTTCTTCCGCACTCATGCCGGTTCCGGTGTCCTCTACTACAAGGGTCAGCCTATTGCCGTCATAGCTTATGACAAGTGAAACGCTTCCGGCATTCGTGAACTTGACGGCATTGCCCAGCAGGTTGTCGCATATCTGTATGATGCGCTCCTTGTCGCCATTCAGGATAATACCCTCCGGGCACTCGATGGTAAGTTTAAGATCTTTTGCTTCTGCTTGTTGCGTAAACTCCGTTTGCAACAGCTCCGCGATGTTTTCCAAACGAAACGGACGGACATTCGCCTGTTCCTTGCCGCTGTCCAAGCGGAAGAAGTCAAGCAGGGAGTTGAGCATGTCGGTCATTCTCTTGGAGGCTTGCAGGATATTGTCCGCATAACCGCTTATCTTTTCTTCTTCGTTGTCCTGCATCAGTTCCGCATATCCATGTATGGCAGTCAGTGGTGTGCGTAGCTCGTGGGTGATGGTGTGCATCGCTTTCTTACGTGAGGCTATCAACGATTCGTTTTGTTTTACGGACTTTTGCAGTTGCCCGATTAAATCTGTTGTCTTACGTTTGTACTGCTTGATGCGGGTGGCATAGCGGTGAATGATGATGTATGAAATAATGAGCAACAGCAGCATGACACCCGTTATGATACCTACCTGCAAGAACGACTTTTCACGCATAGCGGATATTTCCGCCTCACGTTCCTGCAAGTCAGCCTGCACCTTGTGGTCCATCTGCTGGATAAGGGTTTGCAGTTGGCGGTTCAGTTCCGCATTGCGGCTGGCAAGGCTGTCGGCATATTCCGACAGACGATGGCTTTGGGCACGTTGTTGCGCTATCATATCACGGTTCAGTGTGTAGAGCATCGTGGTGGTCGTCGTCGGAGGTGCTTCCTGTTTCTTGCCGAACAACCCGAGAAAACCTTTCCTCCTCTGTTTCTTCGGCTCTTCCTGCCTGCTCGTTTGCACTATCACCGGCACCTGCTTGGCTATCCGGCGGTTGATGTCCGCCTGTTGTTCCAGAGCCTCCATGATGGCGCACAGCCGCTTTTCCTTGTCCTCCAGCAAGTGGCGCACGCTGTCTATGCGCACCGATTCGTAATGGCTCTTGAAGCGGCAAAGCATACTATCCACCGTCATCCGTTGCCGCCGGTATGCCGCCACATCCTTATCGTCCCATTCCAGCACCGACTCGCCCAAAAGAGACAACTCCACCACACCCACATACGCATCGTGTGTTTCCTTGCGGAAGCGGTTGATTTCACGGTTCTCCCGTTCCAGCAACTCCAAGTCGCGCCATTCTCCGAGCCACGTGCAGATGATGCCGCCCACCAGCAGGACTATCAACAGATAGCCTGCGGCAAGCAGCTTGCGGAAATGCTTGGTAGTGGTAACGAATTGTTCGCTCATTTGCTGTTTGTGTAAATACCGTTATTTAAAATACGCATATAGGTCGTGGAACTTCGCAGGTTCATGGATGAGAATGGCGGCCATGCTGCCTATGACCGCCACCAGAATTATATATCCGAATAGAATTCTACTCCTCAATGAAACAACCATTCTTCCCTTATTTACAATTGTTATAATTATTAAGGCATCTGACCACCGGCGATAGGTGGAATTTCTGTTAGTATGGGATTTCTCGGGATTGAGTTAAAAATTCTTTGGCCACGTATGGCTTGACTTGGAGGAGCGTTTTCATTTACATCAAGCCGATAACATCTATCGTTAAATGTTATAATTCCCCAAATACCAATGGTTCCTGGGATTCTCGCCAATCCTTCAGTAGGTTTAAAAAGAACAACATTATCTATTATTTGATTTTTAACCGCCCGATTCCATGATGTTTTAATACTATTGTTAGGCGTTGGAATATGAGCAACATACCTAATGCCATTGTGCCTAAAACTGGCCATATAACACCCCGAAAAACCTGAACTTAAAGTATCTATGCCATTTGAAGCAACGACTGCTATTCCATCCGCAATATATATGACACAGGCATAGTCTAATCTAAGAAAACGATAGTTACGGGTATATCCTTTTATTTGAAATGTCAAATTACTTTGCGTGACAATCGGACGGGTCAAACCTACATTATAAATATTTTGATAATGAAACCGTGCAATATTTGTCATTACTGCTTGACTGTTTGGCAATCTTAATGCTTGAATCAAATTCATATATTTACTTACTGTTACTTTCGTTTGTTATAGGCTCGATACATGATGCCATTATATCCATCAGTTTAGACAGACCTTCGGTCTGCGGCTGCTGACTGGCTGTCACATGTATCTGGTATTTTGCCGTTTGGTTGGTCATGCGGGTGTTCTCGCGGGCGGTCGTGACTTTGCCGCTGATTTCCGCATTTATAAACCAATGTTTTGCAGAAGCTTTTGCCTCTACTTCTGCGTTGGTAGTGCTTTTTACGTTTGATGTATCGGTAACCTCCATCTGGAAATCGACATCCACGCGATCTATGAGCAGGGAAGGAATAGGCACCAATCCTATAAACGGAGCCTTGACACTTTGTGACATTGTTGTCATTTTTCCATCCTGCTGTATCGGTCTTTCGACATCGAATTCCAATATACGCGCTTTATTGCCGCTTTTACCATCAAATGCAATTTGCTGGTAGAAATTCCATGCTGTCGCTGCCAATTCCTGTTGTGCTTCGGCTGCTGCAATAAGTGGAGCTGCAATAAGTTCCCGCATGGGAAGCCCCTTGAATTTGTCAGTCACGTTTGAATCTGCTTTAAGAACTGGAGAAGTTTCTCTGTTTTGAGTCTCTTCCAATGCAGCGGAGATAATTTCTTTCGCCTGTCCGCTTACATTTTCATTCAAGTTTTCCGCATTTTCTTGTTGCCCTTGGTTCTTTATTTCTTCTGCCATAACATTTGAATTTTAAAATTGTTAGATATTTTTTACAAAATCGTCAATAATTCGGGAAATGCTCTCCGGAGTCTCCTGAACCTTAAAATTGACGCAAACCTCCATGACATCATCCGCATCCGGTTTTATGTTGCTCATCTGCATCTGGAGATTGGCTCTTTGTGGGCTGGATAACAATAAGTTGTTTTCTGGAATCTGTGATTCCACGCTTCCGACCTTCGCCTTGAACTTTATCTGCACATTATCCATCGCAAGATAATGATGGGATATCAAAGCTATAAGTGGAATATCAATAGTCTTGTCTCCAACCATGATTTTTTTCGATTGGAACGTATTTGCGTTATTTGCATTTGTTCCTTCAAAAAGTCTGGTCAGATTTTGTATCTGATGATTCTGCAATGTATCTTGTGCACAGTTTACGGCGTATTGCAAACCATTCATAATATCAGAGAATGAATTGGTTTGAACACTGTCCGGCTCATCGTCATTATTTTTCTTGTCTCTGTGAAAAAGTCCCATGTTTTTAATTTAATTACTTGATTTGTTGCCTTTAATGAGCACCAATCTTGGCAATGTCCGGCTTACAGCTTCCATATTTACACTGGAGTCTATATTATTATTAACAATGCCTTGATGCCAAAACCTATATGGTGGATTCTCCGTGTGTTCCATCACGTCCTCCTTTTTTTATTGGGGTTATACTTCGGTTAATGTTCGTTGCGGGCGGAACATTTCCGCCCGCAACGGCTTACTGTTTCCTCAAGGTAGGCAATGCTCCGTTAAGTTCGTAACGCCACTCTGAGCCTGCGTTCTGCAAGGCGGTGTTCATGGCATCAACGGCGTTCTGCCAGGTAACGACAGAGCCGTCCACCTTCGTGGCTCCGGTGCTTTCCCTATTGTAGCCGATGCCTTGTTCATGATTGTTCTTCCAATAGCCGGCGGTCACGGTGGTGTAGTTATTTCCCAAAAAGCCGCCGATATGCATATAGCCAGTGCTACTACCCGTACTGGTTACGTTGCCCGTGGCATAGCAGGCAAGGAGGCTGCTTCCTGCGTTCATTCCCACCAGACTGCCGCCAGCGATATTCTTTTTGGGGTCCATTTCTATGATCACGTTGCCTGTGGCATAGCAAGCGGTCAGGGTGGCACTCGAATTCGTCTGACCTGCCACGCCGCCGACATCAACCATTCCCTTCACTGTGGCAGAGGAACTGCATCCGGTGATGGAACCGCCTATTTGAACACCCACCACACCGCCGACATACAC
>OJKP01000033.1_pt1 | contig 124741 bp, 96 predicted proteins | sample 1596521 | NCBI WGS metagenome assembly OJKP01 (sample SAMEA4350130, study PRJEB24818) | metagenome | biome: human; feature: gut; material: faeces | place: Denmark | collected 2013-09
AAGGTTCGATGAGTTGGCGGCGCTTCATATCATAGAAGAAGAGACCATCATTGGTTCCGAGCCACATACCATCATTGATAGGATCGTAAGCCAAGGCACCGGCAAAGTTAAGTAAATGCTGATGCTTAGCATCTATCACCAGAGGAATAATCTTGCCCGGCTGACTGAGATTCATCACAGCAAAGCCCCTTCCCCAGGTACCAATCCAGAGCTGATTGCGGTTATCGGCTGCAAGAACCGAGACGGTATTATGCGGCAAACCGGAATTTGCCACCGTATAATGAACAAAGTTCATGCTGCCTGGAGTCAAGGCATTGAGACCTCCCTCTACAGTTCCTACCCACAGGGTTCCGTCAGCTGCCGCATACATGGCATTGACTGCGTTGGGAGAGATGCTGCCCGGGTTGGCGGGGTCGTGACGGTAGAATTCCAAATTCAGCTGACGTGGAGCCAGCTTGATAACACCACCTGTCTCGGAACCTACCCATATCTGTCCGTTCTTAGAGAAAAGACTGTTGATAAAGTTGCTGCTCAGCGGATTCACAGCCGTAGCAGTGTTCCAATGTTCTATCTCTCCGGTCTTATCATTGAAGATATCTACGCCACAGAGCGTTCCTACCAGAAGTCTGTCATCTGGAGAAACGGCAAGGCTCGTCACTACTTCGTGCTGGAGCGAATGGTCGGTAGCAGAGCAATGGAATTCCTGCTTTGCACTATTAAACAATCCGCGATTCGTACCCATCCATATCTTGCCATGATATGAGATGATGGCACCGGCATACCAGCCTTCGAGCGGAGGAAACAGGGATGAGATATTCTTTGCTACGAGCCGATTGTTCTTCACAGAAAACTCGCTCACCACTCCATTGTTGCATAATACAACCGTTCCTCTGCGATAGACATCACAGATTCCGAGGTCGGGAGCATTATAAGGATAGGATGTGGACAAGACGCTGTTCACCTCGCCCTTTTCGTTAAAGCCGAAACGGGTAAGCTGGTTGAAAGAAAGCATCCATATATTGCCCTTTGCATCACAATATGTTCGGGTGCAAAGGTTCTTGAATACTTTGTTGAGTTGTGCCTCTACCTGGCTGTTCTCACAAGGTGGAACAACAGGCTGCATCGTTTTGAGGTCGAGAACCTGCGGACCTTCTTCGAAAGCCACCCAAAGGCGCTTGAAATGATCTTCGCAAGTATTGCGGCAGCTGTTGCTTCGCAGACTGATACCAGGAGCCCCCAAACCGAAGTTCATGAAATTGAAACCATCGTAGCGCACCAGACCACCACCATGCGTACTGATCCATACGAAGCCGTAAGAGTCCTGAAAGATATCATCAGCAAAATTATTCGGCATACCTGCAGCCATATTGAGATAGCTTACATTATAGCGACTAGGCAGCCCACCTTGCGCCCAACTGCTCAAGGTTATGAAGAATGCTGCTATGATGGAAAAAATGTATCTAGTCATTAACTATTCTTTTGCTCTTTTCTGTCTTCTATTTTAACGTAAATGAAAGAACCAACAGCAATCAAAGCCAGAAATATATACATTCCTAATAATCCGTAATCCATAATTATTTTCCTTTCTTTTTAAAATTCTCTTTTCCTCGTTTGACAAAATATAACCCCATTCCAAACAAGAGTGCTGCTAACAAGATAGCCGACACCAATGTCCAAACAGAATCATCCTCTTTGCCAAACATCCTAACTAAAACATATGCTGTTATTATATACTTAGATATATCTAACATCCATTTTCCTAGTTCTTCTATCATTTTATTAAGTTTTTAAACTTCTGATTGCAAAAGTACGAAGAAAAAATGAAACGAAAGAATTTTTATCAAGAAAAAAACGTTCCTAGAAGTGTAAAATTACAACTCTAGGAACGTTCATATAATAATATACTTTAATATACTTGCGTTTTAGAACGCAAGAATCATGCTCTGGCGAGGACGGAGCTTCACGTTCTTGTTGATAAGAACGGTGCGACCGTTTGTAACATCCGTAGCCTTGTCATGAGAACCGATAATCTCTGCATAACGGGAAACATTCAGCTCGTTTGCCTCGTTCTTGCCGTTGATAACCGTCATCACATTCTTACCCTTATACTGGCGGGCAATTACGTAAACACCCTTCTGTGGACAGAACTGGGTCTGCTTGCCCTTGGTAATCACTTCATTGCCCTGACGCCAATGCAACAGGTTGCTGAGCCAGTTGAACATCTGGTTTTCTGCCTGTGTTCTACCCTCTGCAGTAAAGGCATTGTGCTTATCACCAGCCCAACCGCCAGGGAAGTCCTTGCGTACATTGCCATCGGTTACACTCTTGGTACCGTTCATCAGCACCTCTGTACCATAATAGAGCTGAGGAGTGCGATTGATGGTAAGAAGCAATGACAGCGCCTGCTTCAGAGCCAGGGTATCCTTGCCTTCACCCAGGAAGCGGTCGGTATCATGATTCTCGATGAATGCCATTACGCTCTTTGGATTAGGATAGAGATAGTCGTAGCAGAACACGTTGTAGAGACGGTTCATGCCGTTCCACCAGTCATCGGTCTCCTCTTTCTTTGCACTGTTGATGCGGTCGAAGAAGGCGAAATCCATAACGGTTGGCAGATAGCTGTTCTTCTCTGAAAGTTTGCTGTCCTTCTGCCAAGCTGCAGTATAGGCAGGTTCGGTTACCCAAGTCTCGCCTACGGTATTGAAGTGAGGATACTCCTCGCCCAGCACCTTCATCCAGTGTGCCATCGCATCGCGGTCGGCATAAGGATAGGTATCCATACGGATGCCGTCGATACCAGCGCTCTCTATCCACCACTCGCTGTTCTGAATCAGATACTTGATAACGTGAGGGTTACGCTGGTTGAGGTCAGGCATAGTTGGAACAAACCAGCCGTCTACGGTCTCTGTGAGATCTACCTTGCTAGCGTATGGATCGAGTACAGGAGTCAGCTTATAACTGGTCTGCAGATACTTATCGTTCACCTTGGCAGCGCCATCCACCGTACCGATGTTCTTCTGATGCTCGGCAGTCTGATTTTCAGGAGCCAGCCATTCTGGTTTATTGAACCAGTCCTTTGAAGGCATATCGGCAACCCAAGGATGTTCGAAGCCGCAATGGTTGAAAATCATATCCATCACAATCTTCAAACCTTTCTTGTGAGCCTCATCTATCAGCTGCTTATAATCGGCATTGGTTCCGAAACGTGGGTCTACACGATAGTAATTGGTGGTAGCATAACCATGATAGCTGCTGTTCTTGCCGTTGCTTGGACTGTCGTTCTCCAAAACCGGGGTAAACCACAGAGCGGTTACACCCAACTGGTTGAAATAATCCAAGTGCTGGCGGATTCCCTCCAGGTCGCCACCATGTCGCAAACTTGGCTCTGCACGGTTGCAGGTCTTATCACGCATCGTCTTAAAGGCATCATTCTTCAGATTGCCATTGGCAAAACGATCTGGCATCAGCATATAGAGCACATCTTCATTAGAGAAACCGATGCGCTTATCGCCCGCCATCTCACGGTTCTTCAACACATACTTCACCTTCTTCGACTGTTTGCCCTGCTTGAAGTTGAGGGTCATCTCACCAGCCTTTGCCCCATTGAGGTTAAGATAAACCAGGAGATAATTAGGAGAATCGAGACGGGCGATGCTGTCTACCTTCACACCCGGATAATCTACCGTTACATCGGCATTCTTGATATCCTTGCCATACACCATCAGCTGGAGTGAAGCATCTTTCATGCCCACATACCAGTCGGTAGGTTCAATGCGGTTCACGTTAACCGCTGCATTCATACTTATTGCGCTACTCATAAGCAATAAAGAAGCTATTATCTTTTTCATATTACACCTTATTATATATATAAACTATTTCTGATAAAGTATCAGGGCTGACTGAGGGGCAACCTCAACTTCCTTTCCCGAAACAAAGCCTAAGCCTTCCTCATTGATTATACCATTGCAGCAAGCCACGGTATAATTACCCTCAGGAATCTGCATCTTCTTTGCCTCCTTATTGAAGTTATAGATTACGATGATGTTCTTCCAGGCATCAATGCCCTCCAGATTCTTGAGCTGGAAACCTACGAGACAAGTCTGCTGACAAGGCAGGAACTCCAGATGCTGACGTACCTTATCGCCTGTTGAAAGACGGAAGGCCGGATGATTCTTGCGGAGCTGGATCAGACTCTTGTAATAAGCAAACGCCTGCGGATACTTCTGCAGATTGGTCCAGGTAAACTGGTTGATGCTGTCAGGAGAATTATAGCTATTGTGTACTCCCTTCTTGTCGCGGAGCATCTCCTCGCCGGCAAGGATGAAAGGAACACCCTGTGAAGTGAAGACGCAGGTCTGCGCAAGCTTATCGATGCGGAGCAACTCGGCAGTACGTATCGCTTCAGGGATATTCTGATCAGTAAGAGATGCGATGCTTGCCTTCAGACGGTCTACCAGACACATATCGTCATGGCAGCTTACATAACTGATCTGCTCGGTAGGATTGTTGGTCCAAGGCTTCTTGTCATAGTTCACCTTTGTCATATCCACCTGCGGATGAGCAATGCCACCCACGATACCGAACTTCAGACTCTCCTCCTGACCTGTAAGACCAGCCAGGAGCGCACCCTGATGGTCATCAGAGAAAGGACCACGGAGCGCATCGCGCATATCATCGCTGAAAGCACCGATGCCCTTGAGCTGCTGGGTATTCGCCTTCACCGCCAGTTTCTCGGTAGAATAAGCACAACTGCCCGCACTCCATCCCTCACCATAAATATAGATGCTAGGATCGATGCGGTTTACCATCTCACGGATATCCTGCATGGTTTCGATGTCATGAACACCCATCAGGTCGAAACGGAAACCATCGATATGATATTCGTCTATCCAGTATTTCACGCTCTCCAGCATAAACTGGCGCATGAGAGGCTTCTCTGAAGCAGTCTCGTTGCCACAGCCTGAACCGTCAGAATACTTACCATCCTTGGTCTTGCGATAATAATAATCAGGATAGGTACGCTGGAAATTGCTGCCGTTGATATCGAAAGTATGGTTATATACAGCATCGAAAATCACTCGGATGCCTGCCTTATGCAGCGCCATCACCATCTCCTTGAACTCCTTGATGCGGGTTGCTGGAGAATAAGGGTCGGTAGCGTAACTGCCTTCCGGCACATTATAGTTCTTCGGATCGTAACCCCAGTTGAACTGTGGTTTGTCGAGTCGGGTCTCATCTATAGAAGCAAAATCGAATACAGGCTGGAAGTGGATGGCATTGATGCCCAGATTCTTGAGATATTCGATGGCCTTAGGCTCGGTGAGGGCGAGATATTTACCCTTATATTTCAAGCCGGATGTAGGAGAAATGGAGAAATCACGCACGTGAAGCTCATAGACAACGAGATCGGCTGGCGATTTCAGAGCAGGACGCACGTCCTGATCCCATCCAGATGGATCGGTATCATACAAATCTACGATGGCGCCACGGTTTCCGTTCACACCTACTGCTTTGGCAAATGTACCTGGTGTTTCACCCTTGCCTATATCAAAGGTATAGAACTTTCCCTTGAGATCGCCCTTTACTGTAGCCTCCCAGCGTTCACCACCCAACTTCTTCATTTTCAGCGTTTTATAAGCCTTTCCTCCCTGACCTTGCTTATAAAGTCGGAGGGTTACAGAAGACTTTTGGGCTGTTGGAGCATTCAGGATAAACATGGTTTTCTCCTTGGAATACATCATCTCATTGAATGTCTGCTGGGCATTCAATGAAGTTGGTAAAACGGTTGCTGTCAATGCTGCAATTATTAGTTTTTGGATATTCATATTGTTAAGTTATTGTTATACAGGACATTAAAGCGAGCCGAGCGAAGAAAAGTGTGACAGATTATCTACGCTCATTTTTAGCGTATTTCCGACCAACCGGACAGTTGGACGGAAATACGGAAATTATAGGCTTATTTAGCGAGCAATGAGATGGCGAAACCACCACCACGTGCTTCATTAATCTTCAAAACATCACCCTTCTTCACAGTCTTGTGAACAATCTTGTAAGATTTAGGGTTTTTCTCGTAGTCAGCATTCTTGCCGTCCTGATAAATAGCGCAAACATACTTCTTGCCCTTATCCAGGAAGTCGAGCTTTACTACGGCTGTGCGGGCTGCATCAGTCTTACCGCCTACAAACCAGTTGTCGGTTCCCTTTGCCTTGCGGGCTACGGTGATATACTTGGCTGGCTCTGCCTCCAGATACTTGGAGTCATCCCAGTCGCAAGCTACGTCGCGGATGAACTGGAAGGCATCATCATACTTCTCATAATGCTCTGGAAGATCGGCAGCCATCTGCAAAGGACTGTACATTACGAGATAGAGCGAAAGCTGACCACAAAGGGTGGTATGAACATAACTCTTATTGTTGCTCCACTCAGAAAGTTTGGTCTCAAAGATACCAGGAGTATAATCCATCGGACCACCCTGCAGACGGGTGAATGGCAACATTACGGTATGATAAGACTTGTTACCGCCAAATGCCTCATACTCTGTACCACGTGCACTCTCGTTACCAACCAGGTTAGGCCAGGTGCGGCAGATACCTGTAGGACGGGTTGCCTCATGGGCATTTACCATGATATGATGCTTGGCAGCGGTCTCGATGACACGCTGGTAGTGATTGTTCATCAACTGGCTGTAGTGATACTCACCTCTTGGGATGATATCACCTACATAACCGGTCTTCACGGCATCATAACCATATTTGTTCATCAGGTTGAAGGCATCTTCCAGGTGGCGCTCGTAGTTGAGAGCTGCAGAAGATGTCTCGTGGTGCATCATCAGCTTCACGCCCTTAGAGTGAGCATAGTCGTTGAGCATCTTGATATCGAAGTCAGGATATGGAGTCACGAAGTCGAAAACATCGAGCTTCTGATGACCGAACCAGTCTTCCCAACCTTCGTTCCAGCCTTCTACCAATACTTCCTGCAAACCGTTCTTGGCTGCAAAGTCGATGTAGCGCTTCACTTCCTCGTTGGTTGCACCATGAGTACCGTTAGGCTTGCACTTGCTGTAATCAGTAACGCCGAGACGCACAGATGGCAGATCGTTGGTATAGCTCCAGGTCTTGGTACCCACAATCATGTTCCACCATACACCGCAGTACTTGGTAGGATGAATCCAGGATGTATCCTTAATCTTGCAAGGCTCGTTGAGGTTCAATGTCAACTTGCATGAAAGCATATCACGGGCATCATCACTTACCATCACGGTACGCCAAGGGGTATTGAATGGTGTCTGGATGAATCCTTTTCTGCCTACAGCATCAGGAGTGAGCCAAGACTCGAAGGTCAATGTTTTCTCATCCAGATTGAGGTGCATGGTTGGATAATCCAGGCAGGCAGCCTCATGGATGTTGATGTAGAGTCCGTCCTTGGTCTTCATCTGGAGAGAGGTCTGAACACCGGTATCAGAGAAGACGGTGGTAGATGAATTACTCTTGTAAGCTTCACGGTTTTTCGCAATAATTGGGCGAATGCCTGTCAATGGAGTAATGTTGTAATCATACTCCTGTGTATCATAATCACCAGGAATCCAGTAAGCGGTATGATCGCCTGCCATGGCAAACTGGGTATGCTCCTCCTGGATGACAAAATAATTCAGACTTTCCTGTTGTGGGAACTCATAGCGCAAGCCCATACCATAATCATATACACGGAAACGGATGGTGATGTTACGCTTTGAAGCAGCCTGGTTCAGGTTTACCTCCATCTCGTTGTAATGGTTGCGGATGGTAGCGGTTTCGCCCCATACCGGCTTCCAGGTTTCATCGAAGGTCGATGTCTTGCTGCCGGTTTCAGTAAAACCATCCATCAGGCTGGTTTCCTCCATACCCTTAGAGGCATGTTTATCCTTAGCCAGTTCCAATCCTAAGTGGGATGGCTTGCATACAGTCTTTCCCTTATAGCTCATCTCATAGGTAGGCTGTCCCTTTTCGGTCAAAGAGAATGTTACCGAGACATTGCCGTTAGGCGACTTTATGGTCTGGGCTGCTGCCAACATAGGAAGCAAGAGACCCATCACTAATACATTCAGTTTTTTCATACTGTTCAGTTGTTGTTTATTCTTGTTTTTGAATCTTCGTTAGTTTATCTCAATCATTATCTGTTTATTCTTAAGATAGTGCAAAGATACAAAAAACAAAAATACCCTCCACATATTGGGAGGGTATTTTTCTGCAAATGAGTGTGCAAACGTTTGCACTGTATATATAATCATGTTAGTTAGACTCTTCCAGACTGCGAAATCATCTCTGTGATACTCTGCACGAAACGCTTGTCAGCAGCCAGATCCTCTATGTTGAGGTGCATGCGATAACGCCAGTAATGCTTAGGGTTAGCCGGGATATTGATACGCTCGGCATCAGCATCAGGCAGACGGAGAGCCTCATCGGTAGCCAACCAGTCCTGGATGCTCAATATGCAGAGCATGGATGGAGAGGTAAGATGGCGGCTGATGATGTCACTAGCCAACCAGCCTGGGAGTGGATGAGGTGCTGGTCCCTGACGGTAGAGCATCGTATTGTAATACTCCTGGGTACGCTGGACATTCTCATCCCACCACATACGCAGAGTAGGCATATCATGGCTCGAAATGGTACATACCGAACGGTATGGGTTACGGCTCAGATGTCCGAACTTAACCGATGGATCCTTTGGCATGCTCTGGAGTTCCAGACTCAATATTTTCAACTCGTCCATTACCCAAGGCACGCAATCCGGCACCATACCAAGGTCTTCTGCACAAACCAGCATGCGGGTAGCCTGAACCAGCTTAGGCAACTTCTTCATCGCCTCCTGATACCAGAACTGGTTGTTGCGGCGATAGAAGTAGTCATTGTAAAGGCGGTTGAATGCAGCCTTGTCATTATCATAGAGCGACTCGTAGATAAAATCGAGCTGGGCTGAGATACGTGGATGGAAGACGCCAGGGTTGGTATGATCACGTACGAAGAGTACATCGCTGATCAGGGCATACAAGCCATCACGCAGCCAGAGTTCCTTTTCATCTGTTGCATCAGCAAATAGAGCCTCTACCTTGCGCTGGGTATCTACCTCAGGCTTCATCTGATAACGTTCGTCATCCAGACGGTCGAGATACTTCTCCTTTACCTCGCCGGCACGCTCATGGAACATACGGTCCAATACCCAATCGGTAATGAACGGACGGGTGAAACGGTCTTCCTGGAAGTGCAAACCATAGCTTTCTATCTCTTCACGGCTCATGGCAAGCGCCGGTGCAAACTGTCCGAGCAATCCATGTACGCTATGTACCGGAATCTCCCAGATACGGAAGAAGCCCAATACGTGGTCGATGCGGTAAGCATCAAAATATCTTGCCATGTTCTTGAAACGGCGGTTCCACCACTGGCAGCCATCCTTCAGCATCTCAAACCAGTTATAGGTAGGGAATCCCCAGTTCTGACCATTGGCAGAGAAGTCATCAGGTGGAGCACCCGCCTGACCATTGAGGTTGAAGTATTTAGGTTCCGTCCATACATCGCAACCATTGCGGTTTACGCCGATTGGAATATCACCCTTCAAAATAACGCCCTTAGCCTTGGCATGCTCGTGAGCCTCCTGCATCTGGCGGTCCAGTACGAACTGTACGAAATAGAAGAACGCCACGTTCTTGTAAGCAGCAGTCTTAGGGTCGGCAAGCGCCTTTCGCTCAGCCTCATCCCATACCTGATGATCTGGCCACTGGTTGAAATCAGCCGTACCATTCTTATCACGTAGGTATGAATATTGTGCGTAAGGAACCAGCCACAGTTCAGAAGCCTGGAAGAAAGCCTTGTATTCGGCTGTCTTCATCATCTTTTCACCTTCCTGATTGAAGATTTGGCGCAAGTAATTTATCTTGAAATCATTTACTTTCTCGTAATCTATCTTATCCAGTGCGTTCAACTCTGCACGTGTCTTCTCAGCCTCAGCACGAGCCTTGGCATCCTTCAGCTCTGGGAGAGCATGGAGGTCGGCATACTGCGGATGAATAGCGAAGACGCTGATGCAGCTGTATGGATAACTGTCGGTCCATGTATGGGTGATGGTGGTATCATTGATAGGAAGGAGCTGGAGTACCTTCTGACCGGTAGAAGCCACAAAATCAATCATGGTCTTCAGATCACCGAAATCACCGATACCGGCACTCTTACGGGTACGCAATGAGAATACAGGCACCTGCGTTCCGGCAAGTTTACGGTTATACAGAGCAAAGAAAGCCTGGTCGAGTTCATAAGATACCAACTCACCTGCCTTCATCTCCGGCAAATCCACGGTTCTGTTCATGCTGTTTTCCCAGAGAAGCTCGTTCTTTGCATTTCTGAAAGCCACGAACTTAAACTCCAGATGACTGCCCTCAAGATGAGTCGCATCAATATCAGCCACCCATTCATTATAGGTATGCTGAGTCATCGGAAGAATCTTCTGCACATCCCAAGCACCCAAAGCTTTATCTGCACCCAATACACCCAGACGCTCACCATCGCGAAGCTGAGGAGCACGGACTATCAGACGCACAATCTTGCTGCCCGATTCCGGCTTCATCTTCTGTGGAGCCTGATGATTGATGCAATCGGTAAAGGCACTGCTGTAGAGGAAAGCATCCTCAGGCATAGTCTTCCAATGATCGTAAAGGGTATAAACCGCAGCCTTCTTGGCATTTACTTCGAGCTGATGCTTAATCATAAGCCATTCGGTCTTGACTGCTCTACCTTCACGTTCTACACTATAATAATAGGTATACGATTTTTCTGGTGATTCAACACACCAGTCGCATGCCCATCTTTCACCATCTGTTGTCTCGAGAGGAAGTTTCAGTTCACCTTCCTCCGTCTGAATGTTTACGACGATCTGTTCGCCGAACATTGCTTTATACTCAATATTAAACTGTACTGTCATAAGACTCTTAAAGGCTCTTGAAAATGTTATAATTTATATTTGCTGCTACAAAGGTAAGAAAAACGTATGAAAAACGTATCAGAAATTTGCATTTTTTCTCACACAAACCTTGCAAACGTTTGCACATTCCCCACTCCGTAGAAACAATCAATTAATCGTTCACTCTGTTACTTACACCTATTTCTTATACTTGATAATACTCACAGACAGCGCACCCGCAATCAGCAGAATACCTGCCACAATCATCATATCGCTCTGATGAGAACCCACCAGACTCAGGACAGTTCCACCGCAGATGGCAGCCACAATCTGAGGGATACAGATGGTTCCGTTAAACAGACCGAGATAAGCACCCATGTGACCATATCCCTGCAAAGCATTGGTAACAAAGGTGAAAGGCATCGCCAGCATGGCTGCCCAACCGGCACCAATCATCAGGAACGGAATAAACTGCAGATACTGGTCATGCAGGAATGGTATCAGGGCAAAGCCCACACCACCAATAATCAAGCTGACAGCGTATGCCACCTTCGTATTCTTAAACTGAGGGAGAACGACAGCCCAGATAACACTACCTACCGCCTGTACGGCAAAGAGAATGCCCACCCAGTTGCCTGCCTCCTGGAATGCTTCAGAAGCAGGGTCGGTAGTATTCCATACGGTTTCAGCGATGGCTCCCGTAGAATAATTCCAGAGATAAAGGAAACCAGCCCAGCAGAAGAACTGAACCAGTCCCACCTTCCAGAAGGTAGATGGCGCCTTGCGCAGCAAAGTAATCCAACCAGCCTTGTCTTCAGAAGCCTCAGCATTAGAATTCTTCACTCCTCCCTCTTCACTCTTCGCTTCATTATAGTCCGCATACTGCTGTGGATTCCACTCTTTCACCTTCATTGTGGTGTAGATAACACAGAGAATCAGGATAGCCGCACCGATATAGAACGACCAGATAACAGAATCAGGAACCACACCCTTCTCAGCATAATTCTTGATACCGAGGAAGGTAAAGAGGAACGGGAAGATATATCCGGCTACAGAACCGGCATTGCAGAGGAAACTCTGGATAGAGTAAGCCTTTGCCTTCTGTTTTTCATTTACCATATCGCCTACCAGCATCTTGAACGGCTGCATCGCCATATTGATGCTCGTATCGAGGAACATCAGCGCTATCAGACCGAAGAGCATCGCACCGCTCACGGTCAATCCGAGCGAACCGGCGTTCGGCAGCAGGCACATCACCAGGACGGCAATCGTAGCACCCACAAAGAGATAAGGGATGCGGCGACCGAAGCGGCACCACGTCTTATCACTCAACGTGCCCACGATAGGCTGAACCAGGATTCCCATCAGAGGAGGGAGAATCCAGAAATAACTCAAGTTGTGTGGGTCAGCACCCAACGTTGCAAAGATTCGGGAGATGTTGGCGCTCTGTAGGGCGTAGGCAATCTGTACTCCGAAAAATCCGAAGCTCAAGTTCCAGAGCTTCCAGAAACTTAAATCAGGTTTTTGTTTCATCGTTATATTGTTTTTATATTTTTATCTTGTTGTTCCTCTCACCACGAGTCGTGTTCTCACCACTCTCTTCTCCACCTCATCTCTAGGAATGGAGCCTTCCACCTGACCAATCAGGATATTGGCAGCTTCCTCGCCTACGGCTACACCTCGCTGCTCAACCGTAGTAAGCATCGGGTCGCACGCCTTGGCACGGTCACCATTGGTGAATCCGCAGATGCTGATTTCTTCAGGCACTTTGAACCCCATCCGCTTGGCGGTATAGAGGATGCCGATTGCCGTATCATCATTGATGGCGAAGAAAGCATCCGGATGATCTTCCCCTATCAGAATATCCGGCGTTATTGCTTCGGCACTGGCACGGTCATCGCAGATCTTCACCCAGTCAGGGTTCTCCGTCAAACCATGCTTTACCAGCGCATCATGATAACCATTATATCGGTTCTTGGAGATTTCCAGATTCATCGGCGAGCCGTAGAAGGCAATCTTCTTGCAGCCCGTATCAATCATGTGGGTAACGGCAGTAAAGGCACCCATATAGTCATCTACCACCACTCGCGAGCAGTTCACGCCCGTACATATTCTATCATAGAAGATGAGCGGCACCCCATTCTGCAGCAGTTTTTCGAAATGGTCATACTGCTTGGTATCCTTCGCCTGTGAAACGATGATGCCACAAACCTTGTTCTGATAGAAGTCTTCACAGATGGCCACCTCCTTATCGTAACGCTCGTTACTCTGCGCCACCATCACACGGTAACCTCTGGCTCTAGCCTCTTCCTCTATACCCGAAAGCACCGACATGAAGTAATAGTGTACCACCTGAGGTACAATAACTCCAATCACCTTCATTGGCTTCACCTTATTATGTCTTAAAGCTTCACCCAGGAAATTAGGAAAGAAGTTATGTTCACGCGCGTATTTCTGAATACGCTCCTTTTGGGCAGTACTGATACGAGAACTGTCCTTCAATGCTCGGCTCACCGTGGCAACACTTACGCCCAGATCGCGAGCTATATCTTTCATTGTTATTGTTTCTTTATCGCCCATTGCTATTAGTTGTGCTGCAAAATTACGAAATATCCTTAATATCAGTTCAAAGTTCTTGACTTAAATCAAGTAATTTCTGTGCAAACGTTTGCACAAAATAAATAACGGAATTAACATAAAAATAGTACAACATAAGAGAAAAGAACTTAATTTTGCACACAGAAACGACAAGTTTATGGGCAAACGCCCCATTCCTACCTTATATAATATAAGCAAGATGCCAGAAAGACCCCGAAAAGAGCCAGAGCGGTATTTTAGAGTAGGAACGATGACAACTTAAGCCAAAAAGAATGAAAAAGTAAATAATTTAATATTATACATTAACTTAAAAATCAAGCAAATGATGAAGCAGGTAAAAATTAAATTGCCTCTCAGAGCGTTGACCCTAGCAAGCGGTCTGCTTCTGACGGTGAGTTCCTTTGCGCAGACAAATGCAGTTAAGGGACATGTGAAGGATGCTTCTGGTGAGCCTATCATGGGTGCTACCATTACAGTTAACGGTAAGGCTGTGGGCATTACCGACATGGATGGTAACTTCTCAGTTGATGCAGCGCCAGGTGCCAAGATTACATTCACCTATCTGGGTATGACACCACAGACTGTGAAGGCATCTAGTAACATGAACATTACCTTGGAAGATGACTCTAAGTCTTTGAACGAAATCGTTGTCATCGGTTATGGTGTAGCAAAAAAGAACGACTTGACAGGTTCTGTTACTGCGATCAAGCCTGATGAGAAAAACCATGGTATCATTACTTCTGCACAGGATATGATCCAGGGTAAAATTGCCGGTGTAAATGTCAACTCATCAACGGGTGCTCCTGGTGATGGTGCACAGATTCGTATCCGTGGTGGTGCTTCTCTTACTGCGAGCAACAACCCATTGATTGTTATCGATGGTATGCCTATGGATAACAATGATACAAAGGGTGTCAACAACCCTCTGTCTCTTGTCAACCCTAATGATATCGAGAGCTTTACCGTATTGAAGGATGCTTCAGCAACTGCCATCTACGGTTCACGCGGTTCCAATGGTGTCATCATCATTACAACCAAGAAGGGTCGCAGCGGCCAGAAGCCACAGGTTTCTTACAATGGTACACTTTCGGTAAGTACTGTTGCCAAGAAGATGGATGTGATGAATGCTTCCGAATATACAGACTTCATCAAGAACTATTATGGTGAAGATTCTTCTGCCTACAAAGGTTTAGGCTGGAAGAAGTTCAATGAAGATGGAACTCCAGATTATTCTGCCGGCACATACGATACCGACTGGCAGGATGAGATTTACCGTGCAGCTGTCAGCCATGAGCATAATGTCAGCTTGACAGGTGGCATCAGCAAGAAATCATGGTCAATGCCTTATCGTGTCAGCGTTGGTTACACCGGTCAGGAAGGTGTTCTGAAGGGTTCTGACTATAAGCGAGTTACTGCCGGTTTCAACATCAATCCATCATTGTTCGACAAGCACCTTAACATTAATGTCAACGGTAAGTATTCTTACTCAAAAACAAATCCAGGTGGACAAGATGCAGTAGGCGCAGCTGTCTCTATGGATCCTACCCGCCCAGTAAAGAGCAGTGACGAAACATTCAAGAACTGGGGTGGCTATTGGCAGTGGGCATTACCTACTACTTCATACGACCCTACATTCCCATATAACCGCAACGACGATGCTCCAACAAACCCTGTAGAAAAAGTAGAAAACTACGATTTCTACAAGAGTGCGCATATTCTCTTAGGTAATGTAGAGGCAGACTATAAGATACATGGTTTCGAAGACCTTCATCTTCACGCCAACATAGCTGGAGAATATAGCACTGGTGGAGAGTACAACACCAACAATCCACAATCTACATACGGATTCTACTATGGTGGCAACAGCGAAAATAAGGAGAAGAAGTATAACGTTGTAGCTACTGCCTATGCTCAGTACACCAAGGACTTCAATAAGGCTAACCACTTCGACATCATGGCTGGTTATGAGTATAGCCACATGAAATATTGGGGAGACCAGTGGAGCAAGTCTATGTATCCATCTACCAACGAAGGTAAGAACGACAAGGGCGAACCTCTTGCAGGAACTGTGAAGTCTTACGATACAAGCAACTGGAGGGGACAGACTTACCTCGTGAGCTGGTATGGACGTGCCAACTATTCTCTGTTGGATCGTTACCTCCTTACATTCACTGCCCGTTATGATGGTTCAAGCCGCTTTGCAGACGGACACCGTTGGGGTTTCTTCCCATCAGCAGCCTTCGCATGGCGCATCAAAGACGAAAAATTCCTGAAAGATGTTGATGCTATCAGCGACTTGAAACTCCGACTTGGTTGGGGTAAGACCGGTCAGCAGGATACAGGTAAAGAGTACTACACCGCTACCTATAAGAAGAGTACAAGTAATCACTACCTCTATCCAATCGGTGGTATTGCCAACAACCCAGGAATACTCTACCGTCCATTGGCATACAATGACGAATTGACTTGGGAGACGACTACTACATGGAACGTAGGTCTCGACTATGGTATGTTCGACCAGAGACTCACCATCAACCTTGATGGTTATATCCGCAAGACAACCGACTTGCTCAGCACAACAACCATCGCTGCAGGTCAGAACTTTGACAATGCTCTCTTGATGAATGCAGGTACATTGGAAAACAAGGGTTTTGAGGTAGCTATCACAGGTCGTCCTATCCAAACCAAGGACTGGTTTGTAGAATTGAGCGTCAACGCTGCTTACAACAAGAACGAGATTACCGAACTTGCAGGCGGTCGTGATTTGATGGAGGCAGGCATGCAGGTAGGTCAGAACCAGGCGATCACCTATCATAAGGTAGGAAAGCCAGCCAACTCATTCTTGGTTTACCAGCAGGTTTACGATGAGAGCGGACGTCCAATCATGGGTTGCTACGTAGATCGTAATGGCAATGGTACAATTGACGAGAACGACAGATACTTCTATAAGAATATCGTGGCTCCTTGGACAGGCGGTTTCAGCTTCAAGGTTGCATACAAGAACTGGGATCTCGGCAGTAATTTCCGTGCAAGCTTCGGAAACTATCTCTACAATGGATACGCTGAGGGTGCAATAAATACGAAAGAGATTTGTAGTGCTAAGGGATATTACAAAAACAGCACAAAGGATATTGTAAATTTGGGCTGGACTTCGTACAACTATCCTCTTACCGACTACTTCGTACAGAATGGCAGCTTCTTGAAGTGCGACAACATCACACTGGGCTATAACTTCAACAATCTGCTGAAGGGTGGCAACTACAAGGGCATCTCGGGTCGTATCTACGCCTCATGTTCTAACGTGTTTACTATCACCAAGTATAAAGGTATCGACCCTGAAGTAACATCAGGTAAGGACGACAACATCTATCCTCGTTGCCGCACATTCCTGCTCGGTCTGAACCTTAACTTCTAACATTTTAAAATAGATTTCGATATGAAACTCAATAAATTCAAAATAATTGCCCCAGCAGCAGCTCTTCTGCTTTCAGCAAGCTTGAGCTCTTGCATGGATGACTTGAACAAGGGAAACATTGACCCTACTGTTGATGCCAGTCCTAATATTACGGGCTTATACAGCAAGTGCTATGCTGGTCTTATCATGGAGGGTAATGACGGTAATGCCGATTTCTCTATCGACGACGCTGGTAAGTCAACCCTTCTACGCAACCTGTTCAACTTCAACGAGGTACCTACCGACGAAGCCGCCTGCTGGTGGTCAGATGGCGGTATCGAGGATGTAACAAAAAATAAGTTCGAAGCTGGTAATGCCACTCTGAAGAACCTCTACTATCGTCTGATGTCAAACATCTCTTACGAGAATCATTTCTTGAGCCTCGATGCAGCAAAGGCTGATAAAACTAAGTATGCAGAGGTACGTGTACTTCGTGCCTATAGCTATTTCTTGATGCTCGACTTCTTTGGAGACCCTACATTCATTGATAAGATTTCGCCAGAAACACCACGTCAGGCACACTCTTACAATTCAAAGTTTGAGGAAGGCAAGTCTTACACTCGTGCAGAGCTTCTTCAGTTGGGCCGTGAGTTCCTGTTCAACTGGGTAAAGGACGAATTGCTCACTGCAGAGCCAGACCTGTTGGAGGCAAAGCCTGAGACTGACAGCGACCCAGACTATGGCCGTATTGATAAAGGCACATGCTGGTTGCTTTTAAGCCGTCTGTACCTCAATGCTGGTACATACCTCAATAACGATGGTCAGAACAATCCATATTGGGACAAGGCTCTCGAATATGCCGAGAATGTTATCAATTCAGACTACAAGCTCTTCGATGACAGCAAGATGTCTAATGAGGCTAAGGCTAATGGCTACAAGCCATACGACCTGCTCTTCATGGGCGACAATGGTTCAAATGGTGCAAGCTGCGAGGCTCTTCTACCTTTGATGCAAGATGGTGACAAGACTCAGGGTTGGGGTGGCTCGATGTTCTATGTAGCAGCTCTTTGGGATGCTACGATGCAGACTGTTACAGCTAAGGATGCTGCCACTACTGCCAACACATGGTCAGGTATGCGTGTTCGTCCACAATTCGTAGAGAAGTTCTTTGCCGATCCTTCTGTAGTAGTGAACAAGTCGGCAAAAGAAATTCGTGATATGAACGTTGATGACCGTGCTATCCTTTGGGGTAAAGGCAACAGTGACGGCGATCGTACTTTGGAGATTGGTGCTAACGATAAGTTCGTCAAGGGTATTGCAACACCAAAATGGAATAACAACTATTCTAATGGTGGTACTCCTCATGACAGCTACAACGTAGATATAGACTTCTTCCTCTTCCGTGTAGCTGAGGCTTACCTCAATGCAGCAGAGGCAGAGATGCACATCAATGGTGAAAGCTCGCCTAAGGCAAAGAAGTATATCGATGCTCTTCGCAATCGTGCCCACGCTGCCTTACGTGTTTCTTACACTCTTAACGATGTCCTTGACGAGCGTTCTCGCGAGCTTTATTGCGAAGGTCTCCGCCGTACCGATTTGATCCGTTTCAACCAGTTTGGTGGAAGTCAGGCTACATACAATTGGGAACTCAAGGGTGGTAGTACTAATGGTACAACCTTCGCCAAGACCAATAATGTATATCCTCTCCCATCTTCAGAGGTTCTTTCTAACAAGAACTTGACACAGATTGATGGATACAACGAGGTTCAAAACTAAAGTATAAAAGAATTATAAAAGAAAACGCAATATGAAGAATAAATATATAATTGGTGCTCTGCTTGTCGGCATCATCAGCTTATTCGCATCATGTTCGGATGACAACGATTCAAACCCTACGCTGATTCAGCCTAAAGAGTTTGTGTTGAACACTCCTACATATGCCAATGCGACTATTGATTTGGAAAGATCTACTGGTCTTGAGCTTACATGGTCACAGCCTAAGTACACAGCAGACAATGCCCCAATCAACGCAACATACGAAGTGCAAGTATCTCCAACCAACAGCTTCACAGTTTCAACTGATGAAGCTGCTGCAGACGAGAGTGGAGAAAAGGTGCCAGACTACGCTGTTCTTAGCAACACCACACAGAAATGTAATATTTCTGCCTCTGCAGAAGAAATGGACAAGGCATTGGTAAAGATACTTAAATGGACTGAAGGTAATGTTCCTGCCGAGCAGGAGTTGTACGTTCGTATTAACGCTTACATCCTTGAGGGCACAAACCACCTGAACCCTGTCGCTTCAAACTCAGTAAAGCTTAACGTAAAGCCTTACTACATTGAATTGAAGGATGCTGTTCCAACAATGTGGTATCTTGTAGGTAACATGTTCGGCGCTAAGTGGGCAAGCGACAAGAACATTGGAGTAGACGCACTTCCTATGTTCCTTAAGCCTAACTTCTCTTACGACAAGAAGACTGGTGCTGGTGAGATTGAATACATCAACTACTTCCTTACCGGCGATTACAACGACAAGGCCGAGTGCGACGGAGCTGGCTTCAAGATTATGCCTTCAAGCTTCAACTGGGATTACAGTATGAACGCCGATGGCGCTACAAAGGGTACAATCGTCAACCGTAACGGCGGTAGCGATGGTGGTCATATCGTAGCTCCAGAAGCCGGTTACTATACCATTACTATCAACACAGCAGACAACACTGCCAAGATGGTGAAGTACGAGGGTAATGTAACCAACTATGGTACTATCCAGATTGCAACCTCATTAGACGATTTCGCGAGCGACACTCCAATGCTTCCTTACAACACAGAGGGCGTTGAAAACCACGCTTGGTACTATGTGATGGAAGTTCCTGCCGGACAGACAGTAAGCTTCAAGTTCAAGATTGCTGGTTCTTGGGATACCAACTGGGGTTATGGCAAAGCAGACGGCGATATCAACATGTTCGGTAAGTGTGAGGCTGGTGGCAAGAACCTCGGCTTGGCAGAAGGCAAGTACGTCATCTCATTCAACGACATCACAGGTGCATTCAGCATCGTTAAATTGTAAATCACTTAAAGTATAGACAATTATGATTAAGAAAATATTATTGGGAATGACCCTGCTGATGTCTATGGTATCTTGTACCGAGGACTACACAGATTGGGGTAACCCACAGTCAAATTCCCAGGAGGAAGCTGTGGCATTCGGAAATGGTAGCGTTACTCCAGTTGATGTCATCAACTTGGCTGATGTAACAACAGAGAAGATAAAAGTAGCGAGCATTGTTGCTCCTACTTCTTCCGACGCTGCTTATACACCTAATTATAAGATTAACTTCGACGGTCAGTCATTCGACATTGATGCTGATGGTAACATGGCTAAAGCTGACTTGGTAAATTACATCACCAATAAGTATGGCAAGCGTCCTAAAGAGCGCGATATCGATGCAACTCTTGACGCATGGCAAAGCAATGGCTCAACAGCCGTAAAGATGGTTACATCTGAAACATTCCAGGTTAAGGCTATTCCTGAGGCTCCATTTATCGATAATGGTTACTACCTCGTAGGCGATATGTTTACTACAGATGACGTAAATGGTTGGACTAAGGGTGTTGCAAAAGCATTCAACCACAGCGACCAGGATGTATATGAGGATCCGGTCTTCACCGTATCTTTCGAAACAACCAAGGCAGACCAGTATTGGAAGATTATTCCTAAGAAAAACATTGATGCAGATGACCTCTGGGCTGCCGGCGTAGTAGGTCCTAAGGTTGACGGCGATGACAGCATGACCGGTGCGCTGACCAACGGTGACGCTAAGGCAGGTAAGATTGCTAAGGCTGGCAAGTATAAGCTCACCATCAACATGATGGACTATTCTTATACCATAGAGGAAGTAAACTACGATCCATTCATCTACTTCATTGGCGCAACTGACGGTTGGAAGAGCTCTGACCAGAAGCTCGCTCTCGTAGACGATGCAAAGGGCGTATATACTGGTTACGTTTATTTGGCCGATCCTAATAAAGCTGGCTACGAGTTCAAGTTCCAGCGTGAAGTAGGAAACTGGGACACCGCTATCGCAGCAAGTGACTTCGTTACATTTAATGAATCTGCTATCGGCGCAGCCAATGGAAACCTCGGTGTAAAAGACGGCGAAGGTGTTTACTACATGGATGTAAATCTCTCTGAAGGCACCATCAAGGCAACTAAGGTTGAGACCATGGGTATGATTGGTGTCTTCAACGAATGGGGTGGCGATGCTGTCATGACTTGGAATGCTGAAGAGTATTGCTTCGAGGCAACAAATGCAGGTGTTACAGCAGACGGTTGGAAGTTCCGCGTAAATGGTGGTTGGGACATCAACCTTGGAGGAAGCCTCAAAAACCTGACTGCAGGTGGTGACAACCTTGCTGTTGCCGGCAACACAGTCAAGTTGTATCCTACAAGAAAGACATCTGATAATATCTACTGTACAGTAGAGTAAGCATTTGCTTCATCAAACAATTTTAAATATCAATAGGCGGCTCTCAATTCCGGGAGCCGCCTATTTTTTTTCTTTCTCCTCCCCCTTTTCAAGTATTTTTTCCCTAAAACCTTGGAAGTTACAAGGAAAAGTCTTATCTTTGCATAAGAAAAGCTGCACTCGGCAAATTGAAAGCAAACTTTCTTTGCGCTCGTTTGCATTTTCTTTGCCACCAAATAGCTTTAAAAAAAATCGTTTATGTAAAACTTGGGTTAAAGATAATGAATCTGTGTGAATCTGTGAAATCTGTGGGAGTTTTTTATGTCCCACGGATTTCACAGATTTTTTATGCCTGGGCTAGCAGCTTCAGCCTTTACCTTTCCGCAGTAGTGCAGTGTGAAGTATTTTTGTTTATTCCGTAGTCTGTACATCAGAGGCGGCTTTAGGAGATAATTATTATTAAAAAACTAGAAAACATTTGGCGGTCTCGTTTTTTATTGCGTAATTTGCGTTGCGTAAAAAGCGCAATGAACGTTTGTATAATGAATGATAACAAGATATGGCAAGATTGAACAATCCTTTTGTGGTATATGGCTATAAGGGCGCAGAGTATTTCTGTGACCGCCAGAAAGAGACGGAGAAAATGATTTCTTCGCTGCATAATGAACGTAACATCACGTTGGTTGCCCCACGCCGTATGGGTAAGACGGGATTAATTCATCATGTATTCCATCAGATGGAGGAGCAATACGCGGAAGTGAAGTGTTTCTATCTCGACATCTTTGCCACCAAGAATCTGGAACAGATGGTGCAACTGATGGCTTCTGAAATCATCGGAAAGCTGGATACTGTTTCCCAATCAGCCCTTCGGAAGGTACAGGAATTCTTCAGCAGCTGGCGTCCTACTCTGACGATAGATGAATTGACAGGCATTCCTTCTTTTTCTTTAGACTTGAAACCGAGTGAAGGGAAGGAGAGTTTGAAGCGAATCTTTGAGTATTTGAAGCAATCGGGAAAGCGATGCTACATTGCCATTGATGAGTTTCAGCAGATATTAAGTTATCCGGAGGATGGGGTTGAGGCGATGATCCGTTCTTATATCCAGTTTTTGCCGAATGTATATTTTGTGTTTTCGGGCAGTCAGCAGCACATGATGCAGGAGATGTTTCTGTCGGCAAACCGTCCATTCTTCCAGAGTTCGCTGGTGTTGTCTTTGCCTTGCATCGGGGAGCAGGTGTATCGGGAGTTTGCCAATCGCTTGTTGGCATCTCAGCACAGGTCGATAGATGAATCTACCTTTTCTTATATTTATCAGCAGTCTGATCGTGTAACCTGGTATGTGCAGTCGATATTGCATGGCATCTACGAGCATGCTTCTTCCGAGATTACGAAGTCTCTGGTAGATGAGGTGATTCTGGAGCTGATTGAGGAGCAGGCGATGACTTATCAGAACTATTGTGCCTGGCTAACCGAGAACCAGCAGATGCTTTTGGGGGCGATAGCTCGTGAGCATTTGGTATCTTCGCCGTTGAGCCAGCAGTTTATCAGCACCCACCATCTTCCAGCTACGAGCAGCGTGAGAACGGCATTAAAGGCATTGGTAGATAAGCAGCTGGTAAGCAAGACTCCGACTGGCTATCTGGTTAGTGACCGCTTCTTTGCGAAATGGCTGGTGAGAGGAGGAATCATAGCCAACTGAGGAAACGAAAATTACGTCCCGATGCAGCATTTGCTACGTCCCGACGCAGCAAAAGATGCGTCCCGACGTAGTAACAGATACGTCGGGACGTAATTTCAGAAGCGTCTTGGCTCCTATCAAAAGAGCCTCTTTCGCATCATGTACGTCATTGTACAAGTTCATACGTTTCATTGAGGTGACGGATACGACTTCGCTGGGTGACGGATTCGACTTCGCTGGGTTAAGGATACGACTTCGTTGGGTTAAAGATACGACTTCGTTGGGTGGAAGAGTCAATTTCGTTGGCTGAATGAAGCACTTGATGTTGCAGAATGAAGTGGCTGAAGTAGCATAAAGAAGTACTTGAATAAGGCGATTGATGTTACTGAATTTTCAACTATAAGTTGAGTAGCGGTTACCACCTCTGCCGTTTGAGGTCACAAATTGTGACCTCAAACATTCAGCGCAAAAAAAATATCTGCGTCATCTGCGAAATCTGCGTGACCTTATATCTTCTGGGCCTTCAGTCCGGTTCAGGCTTGTTCCTTAAATTTCTGGATTTCCTCCAATGGAAGTTCGGTGGCTGTTGCTACTTGCTCATCAGAAAGGCCCATTGACAAAAGGCGGCGAGCTGTGGCTATCTTTTCTTTTTCCATCCCTTTCGCCATCCCTTCCTCACGCCCCTTTTCCAAAGCCGTATCTATGGAGTTCTTGACATCACGATACGCCTTCAAACTATCCTCATATTCTTTCAATTCTGTTGGGGTGAACTTCGCAATCTCCGCCTCCTCAAAGAGTTTAGTAAATACTTTCTCTTTTAAGGCAGTAGGACGTTTATCCAATCGGGAAAGGTTTTTCAACACATACAACCACTTATCATAAAGCGTGTCAAGTTCCTCCTCTGTCTTATTGAATTTCGCTATCTCAACATACTTGAAAGAAAGTTTGTCATTAAAAACCTTAAGAGTCTTCTTGTCAAGCAAACCCACATCATGGTTGATATCATTCTTGTCAAATGCCTCTTCTTCCAAGTCAAAGTTCAGCAGAGCAACCGTATATACATGTTCAAGTTTGAAGTTCCATTCTGCCCCCTTTGGAGCCTGTTCACGGATAGGAAAAGTAGAATAGAACAAAGAACGATCCTTGAAGTACTTCTGATAAGCATTCTGCATCTCAACGATGAACTTTTCACCATGCTCATTTTCGCAATATACATCAAAGATGGCCTTGCGCTCGGCAAAAACATCACCAACGTGCTCACTATTCAAGTACTTCACATCCTTGATAACCTGAAAACCATCAAACAGTGAATTCAAGAAATTGATGAGCAAATCCTTATTAGGCTTTGTTCCAAAGATACGCTTAAAACCGAAATCGGTAAGCAAGCTGATATATCGTTCTTCTATCCGTTTCATATCCATCTCCTTTTAAAACGTTTAACTGAATTATGGTGCAAAAATAAGCTATTTTCTTGAAAATACCAAAAAAAACAGCAAGAATCCTTCAAGTTATCAGTAAATTACTCAGAAACAGTTTCTCCTAATCTCAAATTTCGCAAGTTGGCTCCACATGCCCGAAGGGGCAGAAGCTCCTAGCCCGTACTTGAACCACTTGCGAAAGTTCTGTATATGATTTTTATTGTTTTGTAATTCGGCGGTTGCAACCGCCGAATTGCAAACTATAATTTCGCGGTTGCAACCGCTAAATTATAGTTAAGCATATCCTATGCCTAATAAAAACGTCTCATATCCTGTATTTGAGTTTCTGAAAGTTCAGCCAGTTTCAGGCTTGTTCCTTAAATTTCTGGATTTCCTCCAGTGGGAGTTCGGTGGCTGTTGATACTTGCTCATCAGAAAGGCCCATTGACAGAAGACGGCGAGCTGTGGCTAGCTTTTCTTTTTCCATCCCTTTCTTTTCATCGAATTTTCTGGTGGCATATATATCACGCATATTCTTGATGTCCTCGTCATACAGCTCTAGTTCCTCTCGGGAGAGCTTGCGGAGGTCGCCTATTTCTGCCAACTTGCGGAAGACTGGATACTTCTCGCTGAATGGCATCTGTTCAAACATGTTCATATTCTTCACTATATAAATCCAACAATCAAATATATCCATACACTCTGCCTCCGTGCGCTTGTCGAACAATGGCTGTTAGAGTATCATTCTAAGCACTGTTTGATTAAGTCGTGAGCATCTTTTGCATGATATACTCTGCCAGCTTTAACATCTTCTAGGGCTTCTTCAATACCACTTTTCTTTTCGACTTGAATAACCCAGCCAAACTTCTTTGCCAGTTCCTTTAATAACTTGAAGTCAACTTGCGGAACAGTTATTGTTGTTGTTATTTTATTTATAGCTACATCCATATTGCTTTACTTTAATGTTATTTCTAATTTGCCGCAAATATACGACAATTTATCGTAACCACCAAATATTTAGGCGAAAAATAGAGGAAAGAGCTATTTAAGAATAAAATGCAATAAGGCGGCTCCCGGAATGCAAGAGCCGCCTTAAATATATTATATTCACACACAACATATGTGTGTGAATATTTTACAAAGTGTTATTTTACTTCAACGAAGGCATAAGCACCTGTGATATCATTGAAGTAGATGTTGTATGTACCTGCAGGAACAGGAATGTTGCTGCTGCCACCAGAAGTGATAAGAGTACCCTTACTCTCATATTTCTGATCTTTATCAAAGCCCCAGTTTCCATCATCGCGCCACTTGTGATCAGCACGAATCTTAAATCCACCTTCAGGAATCTCAACATTGGCTTTGTACCAGTTGTGAGGAGCCACCTGGGTCAAGTCAATGTCGTCACCGTCGTTCCAGTTGCCACCTACACCTATCAAGCTGACATACTCGAACTCAATAGGATTCTGGTTGGCAAGCTTTGTCCACTTGTAAGTCATGTTTAAGAAATCAGCAGTGAACGTATAGTAAGCACCTTTTTCTGGACAAACGATATCACTACCATTAACCTTTAACTTTCCCTCAGTAGCATTCTTATTTCCACTATCAGCACAACCAAAGGCATTATCCCAATTACCAAAGTTACTGTCCTTCCAAATCTTCAGGTTAGCATCACCTGTCCACTTCGTAGTAAAACTCAGAACCATAGCAGACTCAGCTGTCATCAAGCAAGACATGTCTTTGTCGCTCCAAGTTTGCAAAGCACCAACAAGATAGTAATCTGCGATTTGTTCGATGGAATAAGTGTAGTCCATCATGTTGATTGTCATCTTATAGGTACCAGCCTTTGCAATCTTACCTGCTTGAGCCTTTTCACCTTTTGAAGTGGTAGTAAGAAGTGTACCACTCATTGCGTCATCACCGTTGTTTTCTACACCAACAACACCCTTAGGATTGTTTTCTACTTCCCAAATATTACCAGTATCTACATTACCCTGTGGAATGATCTTCCAGTATTGATTGTCTTCTTTAGTAGTAAACACGAGGGTAAATACTGGATCTTCATAAACGTCTTTTTCTGAGTGAATGAATTTGAGATTGGTATCCAATTTCCAATCTGTCATTTGACCAACCATATAGTAGCCAGAGTCAATGAACGGAGCCTTTGGAGTCATCGCAAGGTTAAATTCACCAGCATCAATAAGAACAGCATCACCATTTTTCATCGCATTTAAATAAACATGGGTAACAAAAGAGTGAGCTATAGGACGCTTGCCATAATAAGATTCTATTACTTCTGAAAGATCTGCAACAGCGGACTTACCCTCAATGCTTGAATTAACGGTTTTCTTGATTGCATTATCTCCTCCTTGAGGCATAATCTCTAAGCGAGCATTCTCAAGTGTAAAACCTTCAGGAAGAGCTGCTTCGCTCAATGTGAAGGTGCTGACACTATCTGTTGTCACATTGGCAAAGTCGATGTCCTGAACTACTGGTGTTGCAGTAAAACCAGGAATCGTGATGGCTTCTTCCTCTGGATTGTGCTGTGGTTGAGCCCAATCATCGTAGTCGCCGTTGCAGCTGGCAAGTGTAACACTTGCCAAGACTGCTAAGCTATATAAAATTTTCTTTTTCATTTTGCTTTCATCTTAAATTATTTAACTTCAGCTTTATTTGTATCAAAGTTGACATACAACTTCTTGCCAGGGGTGGTAGTTACAGAGTACTCATTACCCATGGTCTCAGCCCAGTTGTTTGGCATATTCTTTATACGCCAGAATACTTCGCCCTTGTGAATAGTGAACTCTGTGCTATACCAGTTGATGTCACCGACCTTGACAGCAACACGAAGTTCGCAGCCGGCTGCGAATGCAGGAGAAACCCAATCACCACTTGGATTGTCTGGAGGTGTCAGAGCATTTTCGTCAGCAAAGCCCCAATCGGTTTGACCAATACAAGCACCAATCAGGCAAACCTGAGTCTTGTAAACAGTCAGTGTCCAGTTGATGTTCTTCTTGTCTTTGGAAATCTTACCCTTGAAGTGGAGAGTGTACCAACCTGCGTTGGCAACCTTGAGGTTTTGGTCGTTACCTGCAGTGATACCTGCACCAGCTTCATCAACGATTTCCTTGATTTGGTTGATGCCGAGTTTGTCATTGATCTCGGTACCCCAATTGAATTCGCCACCAGCTGGCACGTAGATGATACCATAGTAGTTGCCCTCCAAGCCTTCTACCTGTGGAATAGACTTCCAACTCTCCCATGGTTTCTGGATAGAACTTCCAGTCAAGAAGAGGTTTTCTGTGAACTTAGCGTCAGGAATAGTAGCCTTCACAGAAGGCAAGGTGATGACATTTGAATAGGTCTCGCCCAAGGTTTGATTCAAAGTACCGCCAATGACTGCACGAAGGCGGATATAAACAGACATCTTCTCTGGAATATTTGCTTCAGGATTGGCAGCCCGGAAGAGAGATACAACAGCTTTGTTTGCTTCGTATGCATTAAAATCCAAACTGCTTGGATTCTCTGCGTATGTCGCCAACTCTTTATGAGTGACTGTAGGATCGCTGACGAATGCAGGGTCGATAGAAACCTGTGCATAATACTTCACAGGGTAAGGTACTCCACCATAATTTGGCTGAGAGCATGTCAGTACCAAGTTTTTTGCACTGTTGAGGTCGTAGGTATTGTTTTCTGCAAGAGCAGGAATGTTCAATACAAATCCCTCAGCAAGATGACTCAGGTCCAATGAAGGGTTGCTGTCTCTGTCTTCATCACAGGATGTAAAGAGCAAAGGGAGTACCAATGCTGGCAGCAACATGAATTTGAATATCTTTTTCATAATTGATTTCATTTAATTAAATCTTGTTTCCAAACAATTAATATTTTGGGTTCTGATTCATGTTAGGATTGTTTTTGATCTCATTGTCTGGAATAGGATAGACGTCATAGTATGCAGGAATACCTGCGCCATTTTCTGCACCACCCTTGTAACTCCAGAGATACTTAGAACCAGTGAACAAGCCAAAGCGAACCAAGTCTGAACGACGGCGACCTTCCATATAGAACTCACGGCACCATTCATCGATAAGAGTCTGCTCATCTACTGATTTAGCTTTCGAGACACGGTGAGCACGGTCCTGAACTAACTGGATGTCAGCCAAACCTTCCTGACTACCATTGAGGCGGTACTTAGCCTCTGCACGGGTCAGATAGATTTCTGCCAAACGGAACATAGGGAAGTCTGTATCAGAATAGTTCTGGTCGTGCTGTGTGGTACCATCTGCGTGGAGATTGCTCCACTTTACAAAAGACGCACCATTCAGAGGACCTGTGATAGCCTCACCAGGATTGATTGTACGAACTTTGCCTTCTTCGCAGCCACCTACACCCATATATAACAGGGCACGATCGTCTCCAGCCTTTGCGATCACGTCAGCAGTGCCGTAACCCTTCTCGCTATCTTTTGCAATCACCTCTTCTTTTGAAGGATTTTCCAAGACATCACCAACTGTAGCCATAGGGATGTCCTTCTTGTTAGGGAAGAACTTCTCAACCATGTTTTCGCGGGCAAACATACATTTCCATGGGTCACCTGTGCTTGCATAAGGCATACCAGCGATAGTGGATGCCGATACGAGGTAAGTGGTACCTGCATACGCACGGGCCTTCAAACCATCCTGACGGATAGGGAAGATGATTTCCTTCATAGCCTCTGGGTTGCAGTCATTGTCGCCCATAAACAACTGCTGATAACCGCTATAGCCATTCTTTTCTGCACGACAAAGATCGTATTTACCGCTGTTGATAATCTTGTCGCAATAATCGATAGCCTTCTGGTAGTCCTTCACCTTACCATCTGTATAAACTTCAGAGTTAAGAGCCAAGCGGGCATGAAGTGCGTATGCTGCGCCACGGTCGGCACGTCCGAAATTCTCACTGTTATCATAAGCGCCCACCTCAGCCATCAGAGGCTCAATGGTGGTCAACTCATTATCCAACCAGTCGTAGAGATCCTGTCCCTTTTTCTCGGTAGGGAGACTATCGTCGAAAGTGAGCTTGAATGGAGCCCTACGATACAGGTCAAGGAAATAATAGTAGTTCAGTGCACGGAGGAAGCGAACTTCTGCGATTTGGTCTTCGCTCAGGCTACCTGACTGCTCGGAAATAAACTGGTTGTACAGGGTAATGTCGAAAATGAGACGCTGGTATGCCCAGTTTACACGGTCATTACCGCTATTCCAACTTAAATTGGTGATAGGAGCGATGGCATTATCGGCCTGATATGCCCATGCTGTCTCGTCAGTCATCAACTCTTGCAGGTTGAAAATGGTACGGATGAATCCGCTCTCACCCTCATCGCAACTCAAGTCTGCTGAACCAGCAGGACCTTTCTGTCCAGTAAGACCAAGAGTAGCATACTGCTTGGCCAAGAGACCCTCTACTGTATATGTTGGGGTAGACTGTGGGTCAATGGACTTGATATTCAGTTCGTCTGCGCAAGAGACAAAGCCCATGCACAAAACACTCGCCATTGCAGTCGTTATAAATATTTTTTTCATAATTGTCTCCTTTTTTATTTTTAGAAGTTAAGATTCAAACCAAGCTGGAAGCTTATTGGACGTGGGTAAGGATTGCTGTCGATACCGTTGCTTACCTCTGGGTCGATACCCTTGTACTTGGTAATGATGAATGGGTTCTGTACGGTGAAGAAGATGCGTCCGCTGCAAATCTTCTCTGCACCTGCCTTGATCAATGCTGGGAAGCTATATCCCAAAGTCATGTTGCTGCACTTCAGGTAAGAAGCATTGCGTACAAAGTAGTCACTGGTATTGGTGGTGAGATCTGTTGTACCCTTAAAGCCAAGATTGACGGCCTCTGCAGTTGTGTTTCTGAAGAGATTGGTATCGTTGATTTTCATCAACTCAGCTTTTGAGTTCAAAAAATCGTAGTACACATAGTTGCCGATAGATGCATGGAAGGCAGCACTGAAGTCCCAGTTCTTATAGATGAACTTGGTGGTGAAACCCATGATGACATCAGGAGCTGGGCTCTTGTAGCAATAACGGTCGTCATTATCAATCTTGCCGTTACCATCACGGTCAACATACAGTCCCTCAATAGGCTTGCCGTTCTCGTCGTAAACCTGCTGGTAAACATAGAACGAATTGAGAGGTTCGCCAACCTTGTTCACCTGTACCAATGTGTTGTTACCACGAGATACCTTGCTACCTGTCCAAACCCAGTCTTGCAAACCAGCCTCTAACTCTGTGATTTCATTGTGGTTCCATCCTACGTTGTAGGTTACATCCCACACGAAGTCCTTAGTGACGATAGGCTTCACATTGAATGCTAATTCCACACCATAGTTTTCTACAGCACCGATGTTCTTCAAGAGATTGTCACCAAAGTTGGTACCACCGGCAATGGAAACTGTTGCCAACAGGTCGGTAGTCTTACGATAGTAACCATCAATATTGAAGCCGAAGCGACCATTGAGAGCGGTGAAGTCAAGACCGCCATTATAGGTTGTGGTCTTTTCCCATGTCAGCTCAGTGTTGTATCTTGTTGGGCGCATGGTCTGATAATACTTGTCACCAAATGGATACTGTGCATAAGTGTCGCTGATGGTATATTTAGGAGTATAGTAGAAGTCGTCAATACCATTCTGCTGACCTGTCATACCCCAACCCAAGCGGAGCTTCAACTCATCAATCCATTTTACATTCTTCAAGAAAGACTCGTTGTTGATCTTCCAGGCAAAGGCTGCTGCAGGGAAATAACCCCACTTCTTGCCCTCTCTGAAGCGAGAAGAACCATCGGCACGGAAGGTTGCTGTAAGCAAATAGCGATCCAGCAAGTTATAGTTGAAACGTCCGAAGTAGGATACCAAAGAGTTGTGACTCTTCCACATGGTGTTTGCCGTATATTGTGGGTTATTCACGTAGTTCCATTCTCCATCTTTTAACTCTGGATTGGTATCTCTCAAATACTCATCGATACCGCTTCCGAAGTTATAGGTTGTTCTGTGATAGTGGCTCTGCTCAGCACCTGCCATGATGTCGATGTCGTGCACACCAAACTTGTGGGCATATTCAGCAAAAGCTTTTCCTTCGATGCTGTATTTGTATTGATGGTCAGTACCATACCAACCAAAATAGTTGTTGGATGATGAATACTTGTTTATATCATTATGTTGCTTGGCATCAGTGTACTGTGCACCGATGGCAGCGTGCAAATGCAAGTCTTCGAAGCCATGAATCTTATAATCTACCTCTAAGTTTGAAGATATGTCATTAGTATTGGCTATCATCTTTTGGTTGTTGAGGAGAGCTACAGGGTTCTGAGGAACCTGACTCTTGGCTATCTTTGTCCAGTTAGGATCTGTAATCTTGTCGCCTTTGTTGTCCAGATACTGGAAATATCCACCTACAGTATTGTACATCTCATCGTTTACACGAACAGGCTGTGTTGGATCCATGGTCAACGCTGCACCGATGGCATCACCAAAATTGGCATAGCGATCCTTTTCGAACATATACTTCGCTGTGAAGTTGATGTTCAAGTGCTTGTCGAGGAAGGAAGGAGCCAAATTGACAGAAGTGTTGAAACGCTTCATCCAGCTGGTCTTAACGATACCGTTGTTGTCTTCGAAACCTAAGCCAACACGGTAAGGCATATTCTTCAAGCCACCCTGTATGCTGATGTTGTGGTTGGTAGAGATGGCTGTGCGGAAAATCTCGTCCTGCCAGTCTGTGTCAGCTGTACCCAAAGCACTTGTATCAATGCCTAAAGAGGTAAGAGCCTGCTTGTATTCGCCAGCATTCATCACTTCATATTTCTTCTGGATGGTTGACAAGGTAACATCACCATTATAGGTAACGGTAGGTCTCTGACCAGCACGTCCCTTCTTGGTGGTGATGATGATGACACCATTAGAAGCACGAGAACCATAGATGGCTGTTGCCGAAGCGTCCTTCAATACAGTGAAGCTTTCGATATCGTTAGGGTTAATCATCGCCAAGACGTTACTTGTACCCTTCAGATTGTTATTATCAATAGCCAAACCATCAATTACATAGAGAGGGTCGTTAGAAGCATTCAGAGAGGCACCACCACGGATACGGATCTGTGCTCCAGAACCTGGCTGACCACCGCCAGTCTGTACGTCTACACCAGCTATCTTACCTACCAACATATCAGAGGCACTGCTTGTGATACCCTTTGACATCTCATCTGGCTTGATAGCTGTGACAGATCCGGTCAAGTCGTTCTTCTTAGCGCGACCATAACCAATGACAACGACCTCGTTCAAAGACTTCTGGTCGTCAACCAAGGTAATCATCATGTTAGATGTTGCTTTGATTGTTTTTGGTGTCATTCCAAGATAGGTGAAAGTAAGATTTGCACCTGGCGCTGCATCAACTGAGAAGTTACCATCCATGTCGGTAATGCCCACTGCCTTACCGTTAACTGTAATGGTAGCACCCATGATAGGCTCACCAGAAGCATCCTTCACATGTCCCTTAACTGCATTTGTCTGCGCAAAGGAACTCACCGTCAGAAGCAGACCGCTTGCTAGGGTCAACGCTCTGAGAGGCAATTTAATTTTTACCTGCTTCATCATTTGCTTGATTTTTAAGTTTGCAACTTGCCCTCTCCTTCAAGTTTCTGAAAGCATCATGTACCTAAAAGCGTACCTAAAGAGGCTTGATTTGGTCCAAAAGGTTCACCGCCTCAACCTTCTTTCTGTTCACTATCTCGGCATATACTTGCGTGGTTATGATGTTTTGATGTCCCAACAGTTTGCTGGTGGTATAGAGGTCCACTCCCATCGTGAGCAAGGTGGTGGCAAAGGTATGACGAGCCACGTGAAAAGTAACTGGCTTGTCAATGCCTGCCTCCCTAGCCCATTGCTTCAATCGATAGTTGACCGAGAAGAACGATGGCAGCTCAAATACCTTGTTATCAGCCCTTGCCTGTCCTCTTGCTGGCATCCACGACAAAGCATTCTCCGATAAGGGTACCGTTACCACATAACGGGTCTTCACCATCAACTTGCTAATATAGTATCCCTCCGTACCTTTTCCGATATCTGCCCATCGCAATGTCCTGACATCACTGATGCGCAAACCACAGAAACAAGCGAAGAGGAAAGCTTGCTTCACGGTTTCATCCTTGCAAGGAGTAGCCATCAACAATCTGATTTCCTCGATGCTGAGATAGCAGCGTCGGCTCTCTCCCTGACCAATCAGCTTTTTCTCTTCTTTCTTCAGTAGTTTGGTGGGATTCTCAGGTATGATACCTTCTCTCACCGCCTCATTCAATGCAGTAACAAACGTATTGTAATAGAGGCGTGCCGTACCCTTCGCCAAGTCTTTCTCATGATGTTCGCCCCGCTTGGGTACATCCGTACCAATGGTCTTGGCATGAGCCAGATACTGTACCAAGCCTTCGCAATACACCTTGTCCAGTTGTGCCATGCGAATATTCTCACCCTTGTATCTTATCAAATGCAAGAGGGCATGCTGGATGTTGGCAGCATGACTGCCGCTCTGTCCCTGCTGTCTTTTTTGATCAGCATATAGCAGCATCCAGTCTTTTAAGAGCATATCCTTAGTCACCATCTCTCGCTGATAGTTACCGTGGCTCATACTCCACTCCTTGATTCGCTCACATCGGATGAGCATAGCGGTGCGCAAAGTAGCTTCATTCTTTGCCTTAGCCTCCTTGTCGCTTCCTCTTTTGTCATCTACCAGCACCAATCCCTTCAACCGCTCGTAGGTATAGCCTCTACCCTTGCTTCCAGCTTGGTAAGTACGCAGATAGATTGCCTTGTTGCCACTCTTCAAAGGTTTCACCCAAATCTTGATGGGTTCCTTTGCTTTTGTTTTAGTTCTCTTTTTCGCCATAATCTTTACTGTTTCATCTGTGCAAAATTATAAGCAAAATATATCTTCATCAAGTCTTTCAAGTTAAAGTACCTAAAGACGTACCTAAAGAAACAACTTTATTAGTAAATGCAAACGTTTGCACAAGAAAAATGCTTGATTTGCATCAATTTTTGAACAAGCTAATGAAATAAATCGTAACTTTGCCAACGAAAAAGAATACAACTTACAATTAAACATAAGATAGTAATCGCAAAATACAATGATAATTATGAAGAAAATATATTTTACACTCCTTGCCGCAATGGCACTCACACTTGGAGCATGTTCTAGCAGCAATGACCCTGATCTTCCAGATCCTGAGCCAACGCCAGCGCCTACCCCAAGTCCTGAACCTGAGCCTGAACCAAGTCTCAATTCGCAAGGCTGGGCTAGCGATTATAGCGGCGTTATGCTGCAAGGATTCTCTTGGGATTCTTATAATGAATCACAATGGAAGGTCTTAGAGAAGCAGGCTGATGAGCTGAAAGGTTATATCGACCTTGTTTGGCTTCCACAAAGCGGAAAATGTTTGGAGACCACTCAGGTGATGGGTTATATGCCATATTACTATTTTAATCAGAACTCTTCTTTCGGATCTGAGGCTGAGCTCAGAAGTCTGATTACTAAGTTTAAAGCCGCTGGTATAGGTGCTATTGCTGATGTAGTCATCAACCACCGCAATACGGAGGGCTGGTATAATTTCCCTGCTGAAACATACAAGGGTGTGACCTACCAGATGCAATCTACAGACATCTGCAAGAATGATGATGGCGGAACTACAGCAACCCAGGCTGCCACAGACGGGGTAAGCCTCAGCCAGAACATTGATGAAGGTACAGACTTCGGAGGTTGCCGTGACATCGACCACAAGAACGAAAATGTGCAGAAGGTGATCAAAGCGTATCTGAAATATCTGAAGGATGATTTGGGTTACACCGGTTTCCGCTATGATATGGTGAAAGGTTTCGATGGCAACCATGTTGCCGAGTATAATGATGCCACAGGTGTAGAATACTCTGTAGGTGAATACTGGGATGGTAACGACAAAATAGAAAGTTGGATAAACAGAACTAACAAGAAGAGCGCAGCCTTCGACTTCCAGTTCCGTTATAACGTACGCGATGCCGTAAACGGAGCGGCTAACGGAAAGGTGACAACATCTTCAGACTGGTCAAAGCTCTACAGTAACGACAATCTTATGCACGATGCCAATTATCGTCGTTATGCGGTTACTTTTGTAGAAAATCATGATACACAGAAACGCTCTGAATCAGAACAGAACGACCCTCTGCGCAAAGATACCATAGCAGCCAATGCCTATATGCTCGCCATGCCAGGCACACCATGTATCTTCCAGCCACACTGGAATGCTTATAAGTCTGAGATAAAGGAGATGATTGCAGCCCGCAAATATGCAGGCATCACTAATATGAGCAATTATGCCAACAAGCAGAGCAAGAAAACTCTTTATGTGAACAAGGTTACTGGTACTAAGCACAAACTTCTTGTGGCTGTAGGTAATGATGCTGATAAATATGCAGGAGAAACAGGCTATACAAAGATTCTTTCCGGTTATCACTATGCCTATTTTCTCTCTAATGATGCAGAAACCTCTTGGACCGACGTGCCTTCCGGCTCATACGAGGAAGGTTTCAAGACCACACTTACTGCAGTCAGCCAGACAGAGGGAGCCAAATTGGTTTATACCTTGGACGGCTCTACCCCTACTGCAAAGAGCACAACTGTAGAAAGTGGTAAGGAAATCAGCATCAATGGTACTTGTACCTTGAAGGTTGGATTGCTTGTGAATGGTGAAGTAAGAAATATCGCCACTCATCAATATACGATTGAGAAGTTCAAGGCATATAAATTTATGGTTTATGTGAATGCCGATGCTGTGAACTGGAATTCATTATACTGCTATACATGGAAGAAAGCAGCATCTGTTGAGTGGCCTGGTGAAAAGATGACAGAAACAAAGACCATCGGTGGTAAGACATGGTACTACAAGGAAGTCAGCATTGATAATGCAAACGAGGTGGTAAATGTCATATTCAATAGTACAGGTACAGATAAGCCGCAGACTGTAGATATAACAGGTCTCACTAGTACGGCTTACTTCGAAATCGAAACATCCAAAGAAGGTAAGAAAAATAAAGTGAAGGATGTTACTGCAGAATACAACAAATAAGTTCAAAGAATAGTTTCAGTTTTTAGTTTAAGTTTTTCAGTTTTAAGTTTTTAAGTTTTTAGGTTTATTAAGGTTTATGTTTTTAGGTTTAGTTTTGTGTGAACAAAATTATTAGTTAGTTGTTTTAGGTTAGGAAAAAGAGGTATACCCAAGATTCATCTTCGGGATATACCTCTTTTCTTATTTTAATTATCTTTCTTATTCTAATTATCTTTCGCGCTGGTCAGCACCCCACATCAGTTTCTCTCTCAGGGTAGAGAAATAACGCTGGTTGCGCTGCTTCACAATCTTGATGCTATGAGGAGCCTTTCGGATGATAAGGCGGGTTTCCTCCGTCATACGTTCACTGCGTCCATCGATGGCTACCAGATAGTTGTGGCTGCGACTCTCGATATCGAGCGTGATGACTGCCGTATCGTTGATGACGATAGGACGGATGTTCAGACTGTGAGGAGCCACCGGAGTAAGACAGATGCTGCCACTCTGCGGAATGATGATAGGTCCGCCATTAGATAGGTTGTATGCCGTAGAACCGGTTGGCGTGGTAACAATCAGTCCATCAGCCTGATAAGTAACGAGAAATTCGCCATCTACCTGCGTACGGATGGAAATCATCGAAGCATCATCACGCTTCAGTACGGCGATATCGTTGAGGGCGAACGGATTGCCGGCAAGTATGCCACCTTCTGCCTCCACCTGAATCACCGCATGCTCCTCTATCAGACATTCACCGGCATAAAGACTGTCCAGCGCCGACTCTATCTCACTAGGCAGCACATCGGCAAGGAAGCCCAATCTGCCCATATTCACACCGATGATAGGCGTACCCTTGGCTCCCACACGGCTCGCTGCCTTCAGGAAGGTACCGTCACCACCCATAGAGATGACATAATCCACATCGAAGTTGTAATCCTCGAACACCCCAGCCGCCTTCACATCAAGATGCTGGTCGCGGGTAAGAAACTCGTAATAAGCATTCTCCACATAAACTTCAGCCTCCTTCTTTTCGAGATAAAGAAGGATTTTCTCTATCGAAGCCGACTTCTTAGCCTGGTATTCATTACCAAATATTGCGAATTTTAAATGTTGCTGTGCCATTTATTTTGTTATTTCAATAATTATTCTTACTTTTGCAAAGGTAATCATATTATTTGAATAACAAGACAAAAAACAAATAAATTATGGCTAAGGTATATGAATTTCTTGCCAATGGCTTCGAGGAAATCGAAGGATTGGCTCCGGTTGACATCCTCCGTAGAGGTGGTGTAGACATCAAGACTGTAAGTGTAACGGGTACTGAATGGGTAGAAACATCGCATGGTGTTACCATCAAGGCTGACCTGAAGTTTGAGGATATTGCCAGCTTTGAAGATGCTGACATGCTGATGATTCCGGGCGGAATGCCAGGAAGTACAAACCTCAACGAGCACGAAGGTGTACGCCAGGCGCTCATCGCACAGCACAAGGCTGGCAAGCGAATCGGTGCCATCTGCGCAGCCCCAATGGTTCTGGCAAGCACAGGCATCCTCGAAGGAAAGAAGGCTACCTGTTATCCTGGCTTCGAGCAGTATTTCGGCGAGAACACCGAATATACCGCCACCCTCTTCCAGGAAGACGGCAACGTGATTACGGGCGAAGGTCCTGCCGCAACCCTCCCATACGCCTATAAGATATTGAGCTATTTCGTAAGCAAGGAAACTGTAGCTGCCCTGCAGGATGGCATGATGTATGATCATCTCATGCAGAGCAAATAATAACAATGAGTGAAGAAAGGCAGGATTAGAATTCTTCACTCTTCACTTTTAACTCTTCACTTAAAAAATGGATTACGTAATCATAGTAGCCGGAGGCAAGGGCCTCCGCATGGGAAGTGAGATTCCAAAACAGTTCTTGCCGGTAGCGGGCAAGCCTATCCTGATGCGCACCATAGAGCGTTTTCATGAATATGACCCTGCATTGAACATCATCCTGGTTCTGCCGGAGAGTCAGCAGGCATACTGGCACCAGCTCTGCGAGGAGCATCATTTCAGCATCAAGCACCAGATAGCCAATGGTGGCGACACCCGTTTCCAGTCATCCAAAAACGGACTGGCACTCATTCCTGATGATGAAGATGGCGTAGTGGGTATTCACGACGGCGTGCGCCCATTCGTATCTAAAGAAGTCATCGAGGAATGTTTCGAGACGGCTCGCGAAGAATATGCAGCCATCCCTGTATATGCCGTAACCGACACCCTGCGCTATATCGACCAGCACGGAGGCGGAAAGAACGTGCTGCGCAGCGATTACCGCGTGGTGCAGACTCCCCAGGCCTTCGACATCGGTCTGGCAAAGCAGGCTTTCAACCAGGAATACAAGGAACAGTTTACCGATGATGCTTCGGTGGTAGAAAGTCTTGGCTGTCAGGTTGCAATGGTAGAGGGTAACCGTGAGAACATCAAGATTACCACTCCATTCGACATCAAGGTAGCGGAAGCTTTGCTGGGCTGATAATCTGCATGTCATCCCTGTTAGACAGGATGACGAAGACTGAGCCATAAGCTGGCAAGTTCAAGTTCACTATCTGGCGGATTCTGGAAGTACCGGTACGGAAGGTTGCCGTAATCTGGCGTTCCTTATTCTCCTGATTAATCAGGAAATAGATATCCTTCCTGCCCGTTGCCTCCAGAACCAGACGGTGGGCATAATCCATATTCTCAGGCAGTATGACATCCGGATCGATGCCATACTGCGAGAAGTTCTTCGCCTGATAAGGCTTGTCGATGATGACGATGCCTTCCTCACGCAATTCCTCCAGTTTCGCTTTTATCTCAGCAGAGAGAGAGCTATCCGGCTGCGAAACCACGAGAATGCGATAATCCTGATTTCCAGGCAGTTTTCCCTTCGGACTGTATTCAAAATTCCATTTCAGCAAGGCATCCTTGTTAATCAAATCGTATTTGTAACCACGAGGGGCACGATAGCTGTTCTTCTGTTCGGGGTTTTCCGAAGGATGAAACACAGCGATATCAACCACCGGTCTGCCCTGCTGCAGATAATGCTGACACATGGTGATATAATCCATGAAACCTCGAGCCTCTGGATGCCGGACAATATCATGCTGGAAAATGAACCTGTTGATGCCAAGCGCCAGGTGGCGGTCTATCAAAGGTTTGAGCAAGGCGGGCGTTCCGTTCTGTGCGCCATAGTTTCCTGTACAAGCCACAGCCTGGACCGGATTTTCATTATAGATATGGGCTCTGCTTACGGCACGGAACATATCGTCAGGATGATCGGTACGCGGGATAGGCGCACAAGAAACCTCAACATACTGTTCTTCTGCCAGACGGGTGAAGGTCTGGAAGAACTTTTCCTTTACCAGTTCCTCGATGGTGAGACGGATATCATTCTGTACCTGTTCGTATCGGGAAGCCGACTCCAGCGGAACACCTGCCATGACAGGAAGATAGGGGATGAGATCATAGCCGCGGCGCACTTTGAATTCTTCGGCAAACTGACAGCCCCAGTTCTGGCTGCCCCACTCTCTCGGGTCGATATACAGATACGACACCACATCGCCATGCGGACGGTTCAGTAACGGCGCATACCAGGAATCGAAAAGCTTCTTTACAGCTGCCGGTGAGAACCTGTCCACCTCAAGTCCCATACCTTTCCCATCCGTTGCATGAGTCTGTCCCGTTGAGGTATGTCCCATCCGCAACAGGCACCAGGAGCCCTTAGGCAACTTATTCTGCAAGATACCATTCACCATGACACCCATCACCATTCCCCCTTCCATCTTCAAGGGGAGCACATCAGTCATCGGCACCGCCTCGCTCCGGGCAGCCGAATCGGTTGCGTTGCGCCAGGCAGGACCCGTTTTCCCTTTAAAGCGGATAGCAAAAGCAGCAATATCCTGATAATATCCACCTTCGCTTCCGGCAGACTGCATCTTTCCGTCCTTATAACTCTCGGGCTGCCACATCTGCAAGCCTTCAATCTTCTTTCCACCCTTCACGATGGTATCGGTCCAGACAACCTTCTGCATCGATTCAGCAGGGAGGACAAGCGGATTGCCAGGCAGGACATGGATGCCCATATCAAAATCGAGAGAGTCGGCTAGCTGGAAAGAATAATCCATCATCTTCCAGAACTCAGGCGACAGCTGTGCCACCCCGTTCTGAAATTCCAGACACTCGCCGGCTTCACGTACCGGCATCAGCCAGATACCACCCATACCTACATTCTTCATACCCGTCAGATCGGCATGAATACCCGGTCTGGAAACGGAGCCATACTTCCAGTTCCAGAAGGTCCAAGGCTTAGCCTCGTCATTATATGCCATTGCCGACACAACCAGAAGCGCCAGCAAAGCTATCACCATATATCTTTTCTTACTATTCATGAAAGTTTTAATCTTATTCGGTGCGAAGGTACGAAGAAAAATCAATATAAACAAATAAAAAAGCCACAATTGCGGAAAAAAAGCGTTAAACATTTTGGCTGTTTTGCCATAATGTTGTACTTTTGCATCATTATGAATAGTATTTTAGACCAAGACATCATGTTCCTGCCAGGGGTAGGACCCAAGAAGAAAGAGATACTGAGCAAGGAGCTCGGCATCAACTCTTATAGTGACCTGCTAGAATACTATCCATATAAATATGTAGACCGCTCCAAGGTTTTCCACATCAGCGAACTCAATGCCGACATGCCCTTTGTACAACTCAAAGGCAAGATACTCAGCTACGATGAGATTGATACCGGTAAGCGCAACAAACTGCTGGTAGCCCATTTCTCAGACGGCTACGGTGTGGCTGACCTCATCTGGTATCGCGGCGCCCAATACATCATGAAGACCTATAAGGTGGGAACCGAATATCTCGTTTTCGGAAAGCCAACCATCTTCAACGGCAGATTCCAGTTTACCCATCCCGATATGGACGATGCCACCCATCTCCAGATCTCAGAGATGGGCATGCAGCCCTACTACTCGCTTACCGAGAACCTGAGAAAGCGCGGCTACACCTCACGTTCCATAGAGAAGATGACCAAGCAGCTGGTCACCATCCTTCCTCCTCTTCCCGAAACGCTGCCAAGCCATATCGTAGACCGTCTGCATCTGGTTTCGCGCGATGCAGCCATCCGCATGATTCATTATCCGCATTCCCATCAGGAGATGCAGAAGGCACAGGTACGCCTTAAATTTGAGGAACTCTTCTATGTGCAGCTTAATATAATAAGGTATGCCACCGACCAGCGCCGCAAGTTCAGGGGCTATGTCTTCAACCGCATCGCCGATATCTTTAACGGGTTCTATGCCCATCATCTGCCCTTCGAACTGACAGGAGCCCAGAAACGGGTGATGCATGAAATCAGAGCCGATATGTGCAGCGGCAGACAGATGAACCGTCTTCTGCAGGGTGATGTAGGTTCGGGCAAGACGCTCGTGGCTCTCATGACCATGCTCATTGCGCTGGACAATGGTTATCAGGCATGTATGATGGCACCTACCGAAATTCTTGCCGAGCAGCATCTGCAAACTATCTGTGACTTCCTGCAGGGAATGGATATCCGGGTAGAACTGCTCACAGGCATCGTAAAGGGAAAGAAGAGAGAAAAGATTCTTGCCGACCTGGCTACGGGCGACATCCAGATTCTGGTGGGCACCCATGCCATCCTCGAAGACCCGGTGGTTTTCAGAAGATTAGGCGTAGCCGTCATCGATGAGCAGCATCGCTTCGGTGTAGCACAGAGAGCCAAGCTGTGGAACAAGAGCGAGAATCCGCCTCATATCCTCGTGATGACCGCCACTCCTATCCCCCGCACCCTCGCCATGACCATTTATGGTGACCTGGACGTGAGCGTGATTGATGAACTGCCTCCGGGCAGAAAACCGATACAGACGCTACATAAGTTTGATACCCAACTCACCAGCCTCTATCAGAGCATCCGCCGCCAGATTAATCTCGGCAGACAGGTATATATCGTCTTTCCGCTGATCAAGGAAAGCGAGAAGAGCGACCTGAAGAACCTGGAAGAAGGTTACGAAACGCTGAAACAGGCATTCCCGGAATTCAAATTGAGTAAGATTCATGGCAAGATGAAATCTGCCGAAAAGGAGGTAGAGATGGAGCAGTTTGTAAAGGGCGAAACACAGATTCTCGTTGCCACCACCGTGATAGAAGTTGGTGTAAATGTGCCCAATGCTTCTGTGATGGTCATCCTGGACGCACAGCGCTTCGGTCTCTCCCAGTTGCACCAGCTGCGAGGCCGTGTAGGAAGAGGCTGCGACCAGAGCTACTGCATTCTGGTAACCAACTATAAGCTTTCAGAAGAAACCCGCAAACGTATTGATATCATGTGCGATACGAACGATGGTTTCCGTATCGCCGAGGCCGACTTGAAACTCCGTGGTCCCGGCGACCTGGAGGGAACGCAGCAGAGTGGCATGGCTTTCGACCTGAAGATAGCGAATATTGCCAGAGACGGTCAGCTGGTACAACTGGCGCGCACAGAAGCACAGGAAATCATCGACAACGATCCCGAATGCAATGCTCCTCACAACGCCCTGCTCTGGAACCGCCTCAGGGATTTGAAGAAAACCCATATCAACTGGGCAGCCATCAGCTAAAGCAGCAAGCAAGAGCAGTTCCTGCTATCTGAAAGCAAGCAAAAGCAGTTCCTGTTATCAGAAAGCAAGGCTAAAAGGTGGCTTCAGCTATCAAGCAGCCTCACCCCCGTTCCAGGCGATTCCATTGCCTGTCCCAAAAGTAAAAAGTATAATTATGGATAGAAGAAGAAAGCCGGCTATCAGGGAGCCGCGACCAGAAATAACCCTGGAAGAAATGAGAGCCATTCTCGAAAACATTACGGAAATAGAAAGCGCAACAGGCATCAGATACGTCAAACTGCATGTCACGGCAAAGATGATTATCGGTATCAGAGAGTCATCGGGTAAGGAATTTACCATCAATCTCAACGACCTCTACCGCGCTTATCAGGAATGCCTCCGATTCACCAGTCCGGAGGTAAAAAAGTATATTTTCATGGGGCATTCTCCTGCCGTGGCTCTGTTGAGAATGCTACAAAAGCATGAAACGTACTAAAAGTCAACTCCTTGCATCTCATTTTCCTAATGTAAGTTAAAAAAAAGGCTAGGGCGTTAAATATCGCCCTTTTGGCTTTAACAACTTTGGTTTTTTGAAGTTTTTTTGTTATATTTGCAACGTCTATATAACAAAACCGCTACATGAAGGCATTTGCCTTAGTGGTTTTTGCAGAATTTCTTGTATGATTCTGCGCTGTTGACACGAACCTAAAAAAGAAAATAGAAAAAGTAGTATGAGTTTTAAAAAGAGTATAAAGAAAATTTCGGTCGTTGCATTGTTGGCGCTAACAGCTTCTCCCGTTTGCGGACAAGACCTGTTGGCAAGACAGGCACCTGTAGACCACAGAATGAAATCGCTCGACACACTCGCTGTGTCGCATTATCGAATGATTGAAGACAGAGAGAACCCTGCAGCCGAGCTGTATGAGGATTTCTCTAACAAGTACGCTCACAGGGCTACAACCTTGCCTGAGCACTTCCGTATCGATCTCCGTCATTTCTGCATGCCAACTCCTAGTCGCGTTGTCACAAGTAACTTCGGTTACCGTGCTAGCTTTGGCCGCCAACATAAAGGTATGGACATCAAGGTTTATATTGGCGACTCAATCCGCTCAGCCTTTTCAGGCAGAGTTCGCATCGTAAGATATGAAGGTGGTGGTTACGGTAAGTACATCGTGATTCGTCACAACAACGGTTTGGAGACTATCTATGGTCACCTCTCTAAGCAGCTCGTTACTGAGGGCGAAGAGGTAAGAGCCGGCGATGTGATTGGCTTGGGTGGTAACACGGGTAGAAGTACCGGTTCGCATCTCCACTTTGAGACCCGTCTCTGTGGTGTGGCTCTGAACCCGGCACTCTTCTTCGACTTCCGCAACCAGGACGTTACAGGCGACTTCTACAGCTTTAACCGTAATACCTACGAAAGCGAATCAGCTGATGCCAATGCTGCCCGCGGCAAGGTTGGCAACGGTGGTTACACCAGAGAGCAGGTTAACGGCGGCGAAGTGGGAAGATACTACGAACTGCCTGCTGGCCACGAGAAGCTCTACCACAAGGTGAAGCCAGGCGAAACGCTTAGTTCTATCGCTGAAAAGCGCGGCGTATCTGTAGAGCAGATCTGCAGACTCAACGGCTACCGCAAAGACAAGAAGGTTAGTGTAGGACAGATTATCAGATACGTATAATACGTATAAAAGAATAAACTCAAAAAAAGAGGGTGTGTCATAAATTAATGACACACCCTCTTTTTTTAGACCTTTATTTTCGCGATTCCCCGGCATTACAAGATGCCGAAGAGTCGCAATACATCGTTCAGGTTGGCAACGACAAGCAGAAGAATCAGTATGCCGAAACCAATATACTCAGCACGCTCCATGAACTTATCGCCCGGTTTGCGACCTGTGATAATCTCATAGAGAAGGAAGAACACATGTCCACCATCAAGAGCAGGAATAGGAAGAATGTTCATGAAGGCAAGAATGATGCTCAGGAACGCTGTCATAAGCCAGAATGCATGCCAATCCCATACAGATGGGAAGAGACTGCCCAGCGCACCGAAACCACCCAGACTCTTGGCACCTTCCTTAGAGAAGACATACTTCATATCGCCCACATAACCGGCCAAGACATTCCAGCCATATTTGATGCCGGCAGGGAAACTCTCGAAGAAGCCATAGTTGACATGAGTAATCTTATAATCGAGCATGACAGGATGATTGTAGAAACCAAACTTCACACCCTCTTCGGTAGACTTCAGGAGAACACTCGACTTGACGGTATCGCCAGAAGCCTTGAGATAAGTAACCTGAGCTGTAAGTGCTCTGGCACTATCCTGCGGCGTCTCAGCCGAAGCAAGCACATCCTCTACTCTGCCCAATTCAATCTGAAATTCGTTGAAAGAGACTACCTTTTTATTATTAATAGCAAGAATCTGATCACCCTTTGTCAAACCGAGTTTGCTGGCAGGTGAATCCTTCATCACACTATCAATCTGCAGCGGTACATACACATCAACGAAGCGAGGACTGCTCTTAATCATACTGAGCATGTCGAGATCGCCAGGCAGATTAAGCGTCATCGGTTTGCCCTGACGGATGATATTGACCTGCTTAGCCTCAGAGAGATTACGATACAGATCGCCATCAAAGGTCTTGAACTCACCCAGATCGGTGCTTACCAGAATATCCTTGTCCTGGAAGCCCAATGCCTTTGCCTCGGTATTGAACTTCATACCATAACTCATATCGCGGGTAGCCACATAATTATCGCCCCAATGGAACAGAATCATGGAATAGATGAAGAGAGCCAGCACGAAGTTAACCAGCACGCCACCTATCATGATGAGCAGGCGCTGCCATGCCGGTTTGCTGCGAAACTCGTATGGCTGTTCCGGCTGTTTCATCTGTTCGGTATCGAAACTTTCATCTATCATACCCGAAATCTTACAATATCCTCCGAGCGGCAACCATCCCAAACCATAGGTAGTATCCGAATTCTTTGGCTTGAACTCGAAGAGATGGAACCAAGGGTCGAAGAACAGATAGAACTTCTCCACTCTTACACCAAAGAGTTTGGAGAAGAAGAAGTGTCCGCCCTCATGGAGCAACACTAAGATGGAAAGCGACAGCATCAGCTGCAACGCTTTGATCAAAAATACTTCCATTTATTTACTTTGAACTTTGAACTTGGAACTTTGAACTTTATGATTAGCCCTATATCCTACGTTCATTTTAACTATAAACTATAAACTATTAACTATTAACTATAAACTATTACTTGTGCATCAGCTCTGTAGCTATGCGGCGAGCCTCAGCATCGGTCTGCAGATAGACATCGAGGTCGGGATTACTGTCGAAAGTAGCCTTCGCCATCGTCTCTTCGATGATATCAGCCATCTGAAGGAAGCCACACTCACCTTTGCGGAAGCCGGCATTCACTATCTCGTTGGCTGCATTCACGATACATGACATATTACCACCCTTTCTGATGGCATCGAAAGCCAGTTGTAGGCACTTGAACTTCTGATAGTCAGGCTTGAAGAACTGCAAATCCTGCGTCTTGAAGAGGTCGAGACGATCGCCATTCAGATGCAGACGCTGAGGGAAAGAGAAGGCATACTGGATAGGCAGACGCATATCTGGCACACCCAACTGAGCCTTGACAGCACCATCTACAAACTGAACGGCACTATGCACAACGCTCTGCGGATGGATAAGCACCTCTATCTTGTCAGCCGGAACCCCAAAGAGCCATTTAGCTTCTGTCACCTCGAAGCCCTTGTTCATGAGCGAAGCCGAATCGATGGTTATCTTGGCGCCCATATCCCAGGTAGGATGCTTGAGGGCATCGGCAGCAGTCACCTTCTCTAACTGCTCGTGGGTATAATTGCGGAAAGGACCACCCGAACAGGTCAGGAGAATCTTCTCTACCTCGTTGTCGCCCTCACCCACCAGACTCTGGAAGATGGCACTATGCTCGCTGTCAACAGGGAGGATAGGCACATGATATTCCTGTGCAAGATTGCAAATCAGTTCACCCGCAACCACCAGCGTTTCCTTGTTGGCAAGACATATCTTCTTACGCGCCTTGATGGCATGGATGGTTGGTTCCAGACCCGAGAAGCCTACCATGGAAGCCAGCACCATATCGATAGGCTCAGCCTGTACGATATCGCAAAGCGCCTGAGCACCGGCATAAACCTTGATATCAGGCTCATCACTGAGCATATCCTTCAGCTCCTCGTAGCGAGCCTCATTGGCTATGACCACAGCAGCCGGATGGAACTTGCGAGCCTGCTCGGCAAGTTCCTGCACTCGATTGTGGGCGGTGAGGCAATACACCTCGTAAAGGTCACTGTGCTGCTCGATGACATCAAGCGCCTGTGTACCGATACTTCCCGTAGAACCGAGAATACATATCTGTTGTTTCTTCATATTTCTTCACTTTATAAGTCGAGCAATCCTTCCGGAATCGCCATTCTGATTTCTTTCTTTTCAGCGCTCACCTCTTCGATGAGGTCGTTGCTGGCAGGGATCAGGATTTCATCACCTGCATCGGTTGTTACCTCGAAAAGAAGGTTGAGGGTGGAATCGTCTACATGATCAATGGTTCCTACCACCTTGCCGCTTACAGCATCTACCAGATGGAAACCGATGATTTCTGCCCAGCTCATGTTCTCTTCATCACTGTCAGAGAGATGACGTGGGAAGAAAACCTCGCAACCGGTATAGTTGCGCGCCTGCTCCTGGGTATCGATATCCTCAAACTTCACGAGCACATTCTCATCGTTCTTAAAACGATATTCCTCTAAATAGAAAGGCACGAGGATGCCATCGATGTCGAGTACCAGGTACTCGGCATCTACACGGTCGAAGACATCATCTGTAATGGCGAAAGTTATCTCGCCCTTCACGCCATGAGGTTTTCCCAACTTGCCTATCTTATATACTTCATCGCGTCTAATCATTCAACATTCAACATTTAACATTTAACATTGATTAATCACTGACACGGGTAATCTTGGCACCCAGCGCATTAAGGCGATGCTCGATATCCTCATAACCACGGTCTATCTGGGCGATATTGGCAATACGGCTGGTACCATTGGCACTCATGGCAGCAATCAGCAGGGCAATACCGGCACGGATATCAGGACTGGTCATTCTGCCAGCACGCAGTTTGATCTTATGGTCATGACCTACCACCACAGCACGGTGAGGATCACAGAGAATGATCTGCGCACCCATATCAATCAGTTTATCCACGAAGAAGAGGCGGCTCTCGAACATCTTCTGATGGAAGAGGACGCTGCCACGAGCCTGGGTAGCCACTACGAGGAGCACGGAAAGAAGGTCAGGAGTGAGTCCTGGCCAAGGGGCATCGGCAAGCGTCATGATGGTGCCGTCAATAAACGAATCGATGACATAATGTTTCTGTTCTGGAATCACAAGGTCATCGTCCTCTATCTTTATCTTCACTCCCAGGCGGCGGAATGCATCAGGAATAATGCCCAAATCCTTGACAGACACATTCTTGATGCGCACACCTTCGCCACACATTGCCGCCATGCCGATGAACGAACCTACCTCAATCATATCAGGCAAGATGCGATGCTCGGCACCATGCAGTTTATCAACACCCACGATGGTGAGCAGGTTGCTGGCGATGCCGCTGATCTGAGCGCCCATCGCATTGAGCAGATGGCAGAGCTGCTGGATATATGGCTCGCAAGCTGCATTATAAATGGTGGTAGTGCCCTTTGCCAATACTGATGCCATGATGATATTGGCGGTACCGGTAACCGAAGCCTCATCGAGCAACATATAGCAGCCCTTCAGCTTCTTTGCCTGTATCTGGTAAACATTACGCTCATCATCGTGAACGAAGTTGGCGCCCAGATACTTGAAGCCCAGGAAGTGGGTATCCAGACGGCGACGACCTATCTTATCGCCACCCGGCTGAGCTATGGTAGCCTTGCCACATCTACCGAGCAGCGGACCTATCATGAGCACACTACCACGAAGAGAAGAACATTTCTTCACAAACTCCAGACTGTCGAGATAATCGAGTTTCAACTCATCACTTTGGAATGTATAGTCGTGACGACTGTGCTTGGTTACCTTGACACCTATCTCCTGGAGCAACTTAATCAGGTTGTTCACATCCAGGATGTCCGGCACGTTGGTGATGCGCACAGGTTCGTCGGTAAGGATTGTGGTACAGATAACCTGCAGGGCCTCGTTCTTGGCGCCCTGAGGTGTGATAGTACCTTTGAGCGGATGACCGCCCTCTATAATGAAAGACTCCATAAGCTTGTCTACTATATATAATAATGTGGATTACTTTTTCTTCTTATTATTATTTACATTCTTAGGCTGCGCCTCAATCTTCTCGAAAACGAAGGTATCGAGATCGAGCTGGATATTGCCATCGGTAAAACGTGCCAGATCGGAAGCTACCTTGGCTACATCACTGGAGCCATGACTCCAAGTTACCAGGTCGCGATGCATCTGGTTGGCAGTAAGCTCCACGAGTTTATCGCGCTCCTCACTTGGTTCCATCGTCTTCAGCTTTTCGAAAATCTCGAAGAGCATAGCTCCATAATGGCGCACCGGGATGTGCTGCATAGGATATGGCAAAGGCTCCGGCTTGGTTGCTATCTTCACAGCATCCGATACATCATAAGGGAAATCGATGTCGAGCTGGAAATTGCTCATGATGGCAAGCTGGTCCCAGAGTTTCTGCTCATGATCCTCTACCCCTCTGTTCTCAGGGAACATACGGTCCATGACTGCAATAATGGTCTCTGCACAGCGCTGGCGCTCTTCACGGTCGGTAAGCGTCAGACAATGATCTACCATCTGCTGAATCTCACGGCCATACTCAGGCAGAATGAGCTTAGCTCTCTGGGTATTATAGTCTAATCCTTCTATATTCATTCTTACATATTTTATATAATCAATAATTCTAGAGCAGTTTCTTTGGCATCTTAGCCACGAAATCCTTGAGATAGAAAGGCACGAAATATGCCACATCTTCGAACTTGCCCTCTACAAAACGCTTCTCTGCCAGCGGAGCCATATTCTTAGCCAAAGGCTCAATACCCTCTACGAGGTGAGCATTCGGATGGTTGATGGTCTCCATACACTTGGCAGCGCCATTTCCGAAGAAGTACACATGATGCTGGTCCAGATATTCCTTGTAGGTATCAGCATCCACAATATCAGCCTGAATAGGGCGAACCACCTTCAGGGCGCGGTCGAGCACTTCGGCATATACCTCCATGCGGCGGGCGTCGAGCATAGGTACGATGAGAGCGTCTTCCTCCTCAGGATGTTCGCCAAGCAATACAGGCACTGCCATCAGTTCGAGTGTTGGAACAGCGATGAGTTTCACACCGCGACCATAACAGATGCCCTTCGCCATACTCACACCGATACGCAATCCGGTATAGGAACCCGGACCACAACTTACCGCCACAGCCTCCAGCGGAAGACCATGAGAATCGAGGAAATCAAGAGCCTCATCCACAAACACACCCAACTTAATAGCATGGTTAGGACCTGTGTGATCTTCCTGGTTGAAAATCACCTGTCCACTATCACTAATTGCCACTGAGCACACGTCCGTACTCGTCTCAATATTCAAAATACACGACATAATTAAAAAATATATTCTTAAATAAGGTGCAAATATACTCATTTTCTCGCTTTTTTTTGTACTTTTGCAGAAATTTAACGCGAAAGATTATATGATACAGTCAATGACAGGCTTCGGAAAAGCTACCGCGGCCTTTAAAACAAAGAAGATTAATGTAGAGATAAAGTCATTAAATAGCAAGACGCTTGACCTCTCTACTCGTATTGCTCCGCTCTATAGAGAGAAGGAGATGGAAATCCGTCAGTATATCTCTAAAAATCTGGAAAGAGGCAAGGTTGACTTCGCCATCTGGATTGATAAGGATGCTACTACAGATGCCACTCCTATCAACGCGGCGCTTGTACAGAATTATTACCAGCAAATCAAGAAGATTTCGGCTGAAACAGGCATTCCTGAGCCAACCGACTGGTACAGCACTCTGTTGCGTCTTCCGGATGTAACAACGAAGACGGATGTGGAAGAATTGAGCGATGAGGAGTGGGAAGTGGCAAAAAATGCAATTTGCGAGGCTGTTAACCATCTCGTAGCCTTCCGCAAGCAGGAAGGAGCCGCTCTCCAGAAGAAATTCACAGAGAAGGTGGATAACATCCAGACTCTCCTGGCTAGCATCGAGCCATACGAGAAGGCTCGCGTGGAGAAGATCAGACAGAACATCGTTAACGGACTGCAGCAGATTCCGAATGTGGATTACGACAAGAACCGCCTGGAGCAGGAACTCATCTACTACATCGAGAAGCTCGACATCAGCGAGGAGAAGCAGCGCCTTGCCAACCACCTGAAGTATTTCCGAGAGACCATGAATGAGGAAGGTCATGGTGTAGGAAAGAAACTCGGTTTCATCGCACAGGAAATGGGACGCGAAATCAACACCACCGGCTCTAAGAGCAACCAGGCTGAGATGCAGAACATCGTGGTGAAGATGAAGGACGAACTGGAGCAGATCAAGGAGCAGGTGCTGAATGCCCTCTAAACAAGAGACAGGCACCTCCTCTCTCCCTTCAAGAGCCGCCTCAAAAGCCCCCTCAAGTGGCGTTTTTGAAAGCCTCGCCCCCGTTCCAGGCGAATCGCCTGTCCAAAAAGCCCCCTATCAAACAGCAAATAAAGAAAAGAAGAATAAAAAATGAAGAACGGATTGTTAATTTTCAGCGCCCCATCGGGCAGCGGTAAGAGCACCATCGTAAACTGGCTGATGAAAGAGCACCCGGAATTGAAGCTGGCTTTCTCTATCAGCTGCACCTCTCGTGCTCCGCGCGGTACAGAACAGAATGGTGTAGAGTATTTCTTCCTCTCTCCAGAGGAATTCAAGGCTAAGATTGAGGCTGACGAGTTTCTGGAGTATGAGGAGGTTTACCAGGACAGATTCTACGGCACCCTGAAGTCACAGGTAGAAAACCAGCTTGCCAAGGGCGAGTCGGTGATTTTCGATGTTGACGTGAAGGGTGGTGTAAACATCAAGAAGTTTTATGGCGAGCGTGCCTTGAGCATCTTTGTCCAGCCACCTTCGGTAGAGGAATTGCGCCGCCGTCTGGTTGGCCGCAATACTGATGCGCCTGAGGTGATTGAGCAGCGCCTTGCCAAGGCAAGCTATGAGTTGACCTTCGCCCCTCAGTTTGACCACGTGGTCGTAAACGATGACTTGGAGAAGGCTCAGCAGGAGGTTTATCAGCTCGTCAAGGCCTTCCTAGACGCAGAGTAAGAAATGAAGAAGGTAGGAATCTTTGGCGGTAGCTTCAACCCCATCCATACGGGCCATATTACATTGGCGAAAAGCCTTTGCGAGAAGGCCTGCCTGGATGAGGTGTGGTTCATGGTTTCGCCCATGAACCCATTCAAGAAGACCGCTACCGACTTGCTCGACGACCAGCTGCGCCTGGAAATGGTAGAAAAAGCGCTGGAGCACGAGCCACAACTGAAGGCATGCGACTACGAGTTCCGCCTGCCTAAGCCATCTTATACCTGGCACACGCTGCAAGCCATCAGCAAGGATTACCCGGAAAACGAGTTCACCCTACTGATTGGTGGCGACAACTGGGCTGCTTTCGACAAGTGGTACCACCACGACGACATCCTAGCCCACTATCCCATCGTGGTTTATCCGCGCCAGGGAGCCTGCATAGGCAATGTGCCTGACGGCGTTACCATCGTAGAAACTCCACTGCTCAACATCAGCAGCACGGAAATCAGAAAGCGTATCAAAGAGGAGGAAAGCATCAGGGGAATGGTGCCGGAATGCATCGAGCAACTGGCTGTCAGAAACTACAGGCAGCTCTAAGCATCCCTCTCTCCGAAAACGCTTAAAATCATATTTAAACAACAAACAGCAAAAAATGAGTTGGAAAGAAATCATTAAGAAGTGTCTGAACGTGGCTTCTGCGCCGATTCGCAGAAATGCCAACTTCTTTGTGTTCATGTACCTGCTGGGCATGATCAGTTCTATCGTGACTACACCTGCCAAGGGGACTTTATACGACAACCTGTTCCTGGAACTCTTTGTCGACCTCTATGTGGTGTGTGCCGTTGTCGCCATCTTCCCCAAGAAGGTGCGCTGGGGTCTGCGTGCCGTACTATACCTTATATTATATAGTACAGCTGCCGCCGACACCTATTGCTATGTGAATTTCGGCTCTACGCTCAACCCTTCTATGCTGATGCTGGTGGGCGAGACCAACAGTTCGGAGGCTAGCAGTTTCCTCTCAGCCCTCATCTCTGCCGAGGTTCTCTTCAGTAGTGTGGGCTGGATCCTGCTTCTGGCTCTCATCCAGATTCTCATCGCCATCTTCCGCAAGCAACTCATCAAGCTATACGTTTTCATCATTACCGTTCTGGAGTTGGCTTCTGTCAAGAAACGGCTGATGGCTATCCCCCGCATGACTGCAGCCATGCCTGCCAGCTTCGGAATCCTATGCCTCATCATCTTCATCATAGGATGCTGCACCTCCTGGCACAACAAGATGGCTTACCATAAACTCATGAACGGTAGAACGATAGGCGAAGTAGAGCATATCCTGACAGAAAAGGATCATGCTGTTCTCTATCTGCCTGTCTACCGACTCCAATTCAGTATCTATGCCAACCAGCTGGCTGCGCATCAGATTACCCAACTCATTCATGCTGCCCACGAAGTGAAGGTTGACAGCTGCAGCTACCGTTCGCCAAACATCGTGCTGATTATCGGCGAAAGCTTCGGCCGCCATCATTCCCAGCAGTACGGCTATTTTATGGATACCACTCCACAGCAGGTAGCCTTGGAGAAATCGCGCAAGCTCACCAAGTTTACCGATGTGGTAACCTGCTGGAACCTGACCAGTTTCGTTTTCAAGAACATGCTCTCTACCCATGTGGTAGGCGAGAAAGGCGAATGGTGCGACTATCCGCTCTTCCCTGAAGTGTTCCGAAAGGCAGGCTACAACGTAACCTTCATCACCAACGAATTCCTGCCACAGGCAAAGGAGGCGGTTTACGACTTCAGCGGCGGTTTCTTCCTGAACAACCCGGAACTGAGCAAACTCCAGTTTGACCATCGCAACACCCAACTCCACGATCTGGACGACGGACTGCTGAAAGATTATGATGACAGTTTGAAGAACTTCCAGAAGGAGCACAACCTCACCATCTTCCACCTGATGGGCCAGCATGTAAACTATAAGCAGCGCTACCGCACCAAGCAAGCCCGGTTCTGGGCAAGCAGTTATGAAGACAAGCGCCCTGAACTGACCAATGCCCAGCGCAAGATGCTGAGTCATTACGATAACGCTACCCTCTACAACGACTCTATCGTAGCCCAGATTGTGAAGCGGTTCCAGAAGCAGGATGCCATCGTCATCTACGTGCCCGACCATGGCGAGGAATGCTACGAAGAGAACCGAGGCTTCATCTGCCGTAACCATTCTGCAGAAATCGACTGGCCGCTGGCTCACTATGAGTTTGAAATTCCGTTCTGGATATACTGTTCACCAAAATATATCAGGAACCACCGCGATATCTACCGTCAGATACGCAAGGCTAAGGACAAGCGCTTCATGACCGATGCCCTGCCTCATCTCCTGCTGTATCTGGCTGGCATTGAGACACCTACCTATAAGGAGGAATATAACATCCTGAGTCCGAAATATGACGAGATGCGACCACGTATCCTCAAAAACTCTGCCGATTACGACAAACTTCGTGATGCGCATCTGGAAAAGATAAAAAAGGAAGAAAGTAAAAAGGTAAAAAAGAAAGAAAGGAGAAACTGATTATGAATAGTGCTATTCTATCACGCCCGGCATGCAATGCCCTGAGAGGACTCGCCATCATCGGCATCTTCTTGCATAACTACTGCCATTGGCTGGGACCTATTGTCAAGGAGAACGAGTATCAATACTTCCAGCACAATATTGACTGGCTGAACCAGGTAATGGTCAGCATGGACCTCAACCTGCCTGTGCACCTGCTCTCGTTCTTCGGCCATTATGGTGTGCCCGTATTCCTCTTTCTGAGTGCTTACGGACTGGTGATGAAATACGAGGCTAAACCTCATCTCTCTACCGAACAGCAGACCAGAATGTACAACATCTCGGGCAAGAAACTTACAGGAAGCATCAACTGGCGCGAACCGCTCCACTTTATCCGCTATCACTATCTGAAACTCTTCAAGATGATGATAGTAGGTTTCGTGGCATTCACGATGCTCGACCTTATCACGCCTGGCTCTCACCACTATGCAGCGCTCGACATCGTTGCGATGCTGGGCATGTTCAATAATGTATTGCCAAATCCGGATAACATTATCTGGCCGGGGCCGTACTGGTTCTTTGGTCTGATGCTGCAACTTTACATCGTCTATCGACTGCTGCTCTATCGCCGCCATTGGGGATGGACCGTAGGATTGATGGCCATCTGCATCGTCATCCAGCTCCTCCTGGGCTTTGACAATCCGGAGAGTGAAGTGATGAACCGCTACCGCTACAACTTCATGGGCGGCATGCTGCCATTCGGTTTGGGCATACTCTATGCCCGTTATGGCGAGAAGATTCTGATGACGTTCCATTCGCCTATCACCAACTTCTTTGGCTGCATCTTCTGCATCTCGCTTATCTACAGTCTGAGCGGCAGCATGGTTGGCTGGACCTTCGTGCCTTTCTTCTTCTGTCTGCTGAGCGTATTGGTAGCCGACCTCCTACAAAATATCAGATGGTTATCAGGTATTTATAAGGTATTAGAGTGGATGGGCAGCATCTCCGCCGCCCTCTTCGTATGCCACCCTATCACCCGCAAGATATTCATCCCTATCAGCCGTCAGGGCGACATCTATGCTGGCCTGCTCCTCTACATCATATCGAGCATCTGCCTGGCATGGCTCTTCACCCAACTGATGAAGAAGATTCCAAACCCGAAATATTAAAAGAAAATCATGAAGATAAAAGATATAGAACTGGCGAATATCAGCCGGTTTCGCGGCGAGTTGATGGGAGCAGCCATGCTGTTCATCATCCTCTTTCATGTGGCATTGCCTAGAGAAGATGCCTTTTTCGGGCTTCGCAGAATGGGCAATGTCGGTGTAGACATGTTCCTCTTTCTCAGCGGAATAGGTCTCTGGTTCTCGTGGATGAAGAATCCTTCTGCCAAGCATTTCTTCATCCGCCGTTATCTGCGCATCTACCCTACCTGGCTCATCATAGCCTGCCTCTTCTATATCCCTTCTTTCCAGGGCGGAAGCACCTGGAACTGGATCTATCTCTTTGGCGAGATAACCATCAACTGGGGTTTCTGGCTGCATGATGAGCTCAACTTCTGGTACATCCCGGCTACGATGATGCTCTATCTCTTTGCCCCTGCCTACATAGAACTCATCAAGCGCCATCCTATCTACCGCTGGCTGCCGGTGGTGATGATCATGTGGTGCATCCTGGTACAATATGTTACCCCGATACATCAGGCTGTAGGACATCTGGAGATTTTCTGGAGCCGCGTGCCTATCTTCTTCATCGGCATCAACATGGGTGAGATGGTAAGACAGAAACAGACACTCGACGGCGCTTCGATATGGATGATATGGCTCATGTTCCTGATGACGCTGCTGGCGAGCATCTTCCTGGAACAGGAGAAGCACGGCATGTTTCCGCTCTTCCTCGAACGCATGCTCTATATTCCGCTCACCATCACCAGCATCCTGCTACTGAACCGCATCTTCCGCCGCACCCCGAGCTGGTTTAACAAGGGGTTCATGTTTGTGGGAGCGCTGAGCCTGGAGTGTTATCTGCTCCATATCCACTTCGTGCTGAAATACCTAGAACCGCATCACTTGGGCTATTGGCCTACTTTCTTCATCTGCATAGGCATCACCCTGCCTGCAGCATGGATTCTGAGCAAGATAGCCGGATGGATTTCTAAAGAGTTAGCTAAGTTTATCAAGTAAAAAGGAGTTTATTTATTAAGAAAAATAGGAGTTTTATGAACGAGAATAAATTGGAAGACAGTAAAGGTTTTGCTGCGCTGCTGCGACTGGTTCGCCCAAAACAATGGATCAAGAATGGCTTTATCTTCTTACCGCTGTTCTTTGGCGGCGCCCTGTTGCATGCAGATGCCCTGCAGGCGGGTCTGATTACTTTCTTCGCCTACAGTTTTGCCGCATCGAGCATCTATTGTTTCAACGATATCTATGATGTGGAGGCCGACCGCCGCCACCCGGTCAAGTGCCATCGTCCGATAGCATCGGGAGCGGTCAGCATCAAGCAGGCATACGGACTGATGTTCCTGATGTTTGCTCTCTCTATGGGTGTATGCAGCCTGCTCGGCTCATGGGAGACGATGGGAATCATCATCTTCTATTGGCTTCTGAATCTCGGCTACTGCGCCAAATTCAAGCAATATGCCATCATCGATGTATGTATCGTGGCTTTCGGTTTCGTACTCCGTCTGCTGGCAGGTGGTGTAGCTACGGGCATCGTACTCAGTAAGTGGATTGTGCTGATGACCTTCCTCATCACCCTCTTCATGAGTTTTGCCAAGCGCCGCGATGATGTGCTTCGCATGGAAAAGACGGGCGAGGCTCCCCGCAAGAATACCATCCGCTACAACCTCACCTTCATCAACCAGGCTATCACGATTACGGCTTCCGTAACCCTGGTATGTTACATCATGTATACGGTGAGTCCGGAGGTGATTGATAAATTCCATACTGATTATCTCTATCTTACGAGTGTCTTTGTGCTGGTTGGTTTGCTGAGATACATCCAGATAGCTGTGGTAGACCAGAAGAGTGGTGACCCTACGAAGATTATCCTGCGCGACCGCATCACCCAGTTTATCGTGCTTGCCTGGTTGCTCTCCTTCCTGATCCTTATTTATATCGTATAAGAAAATGAAGAAAAAATTATATTGTTTCGATTTCGACGGAACGCTGACAACAAGCGATACCCTGCTGGAATTCATCAGATATGCCAAGGGTACCGGTCGGTTTCTGATGGTTTTCCTGATGTACAGTCCGCTTCTGGTACTGATGAAGTTGCATCTCTTTCCCAACTGGAAGGCGAAGCAACTCATCTTTGCCCATCTTTTTGCCGGCATGCGTATCGAGAAGTTTGATGCGCTCTGCCGCGATTTTGCCGAAGAATACCAGCATCTGTTGCGCCCCAAAGGTGTTACGCTGGTACACGAAGCCCTGGTTGCAGGTGCTCAGGTTTTCATCGTAAGTGCCAGCATCGACAATTGGGTCCGCCCGTTCTTTAAAGTTCGCGGCCTGGATGGAGTTAAGGTTTTAGGCACCCAGATAGAAGTGATTGACGGCAGACTTACCGGCAAGTTCAAGAGCAACAACTGCTATGGCGAGGAAAAGGTACATCGCATCTGCGAGGCACTGACCACCACAACCGCCAATGCCTACGGTACCCCCTCATTATCTTTCGACCGCTCCCAATACGAGATAGAGGCATTTGGCGACAGCCGAGGCGACAAGGAGATGCTCGCCTATGCCGATAAAGGTCATTACAAGCCCTTCAGAATTTAGAAACGCATAACGGAAGACAGGAAAGCCTAACGGAGTCGCGAACCATCTTGCCAAGTACCCATGTACGGCGAAACGCCGTGCCAAGTATACCAACTTACTGACTTACAATACATTAGCTTGTTATGAAACAAAGGAATACAGACATCGACTGGATAAGAGCCATACTCATTATTCTCATGATATTGATTCATATCGTGAGCTTCGGCAACGCATACCCCCAGCTCAAGGCAGGCATTCTCTCGTTTATGATGCCTACCTTCCTCATCATCACTGGCTATCTCGTGAATATCGAGAAAAGCCCAAAGGAGATGGGAAGATACCTGATGTGTCTCGCTTTGCCTTACGTCATCATGGTAACCGGTTTCTCTGTCCTCTCCTATTTCATGCCGGTGAGAGATGGCATCACGGAAGTGTCACTCTCTCAGATTTGTGAGAAGATATTCGTTACTTCCATCGGTCCCTATTGGTTCATCCAGACCATGATTATCTGCGGCATTCTCTATTACGTCAGTTTCAAGGGAGCAACCTGGGGAACCCTCAGACAGGGAAAAACGACGATGAGCACCACCACAAGCCTCTTTATCTTCGCCACCCTACTCCTGCTCCTGTCCAAGACACCCGCTCTTTCGCCCAGTGCCGCCACCTATTATTTCATCGGAGCGGTACTCAGACAATGCCATATCGGCTTTGACAGATTTTTCCGTCCTTCACCGGTTGCCCTGCTGCTCTGGATCAACTTGCTGGGCTTAGAAGAATGGTACGACTGGGGCACGCTCGCCATCGTCTTCTCCTGCTGGTGCTGCATTTCATCCCTGATGTGGATACACAGCCTCATCAAACGCCTACAGGATAATGCCAGCGTCCGAAAGACAGAAGACACCTTATTATATATAGGCCGCAACACGCTTCCTATCTATCTCTTCCACCCTATCTTTACGATGGCAGCCAAGTTTTATCATCCCCTCTTTAGCTGGGACAGGAGCGAAATCTGTTTTGCCCTCGTTACCATCTTCATCGCCATTGCCGGAAGCATTGGCATCGCCAAGATGATGGAGAAGACCCATCTGGCTTATCTCTTCGGAAAAGGAAAGATGCTGAGATAAATAATACCACGATATATTTGGTAATTTGGAGATTTTGAAGTACTTTTGCAACATGAATATCAGGAACAAGATAAATAATATGGATGATGCCAAGCGAGAGAAGCTGGGCGAAGTCATCAGATTCGGAATCGTAGGCGGACTGGCTACGGTACTGCAATATGTCATCTACCTGGCTATGATGCCGGCGCTGGCCCATTTCATCCCCAACATGGGCGACCACAGTCTGGCTACCACCGCCAACACCATCGCCTACATCGTGAGTTTCATCTTCAATTTCATCGCCAGTACCCGCTATACATTTAAGGTAAAGGCGAATGCCAAGCGCGGAGCAGGATTCACCCTCTCCCACATCGTCAACTACTCGATGCAGACCCTCTGCCTCAACCTCTTCGTAGGCTTGGGTCTGGCCAAACAGCTGGCTATGATACCCACCCTCTGCATCTGCATCCCGGTAAACTTCCTCCTGGTAAGGTTCTTCCTGAAGAAATAAGGGGATTCCCAAAACACGATAAAAGAAAGATATGAAAAAGATATTCGATATTTTTAAAATCAAGAAAGAGGAAAGAGTTTCAGCACTCGTCGCACTCATCATAGCATGTGCTCTCAATGCCCTGACTGTCATCAAATACCACAGCCAGTTCTCGCAGATTACAGATAATTATCACAAACTCTTTGTCAAGACCTTCCATGTGGCAGGTTTCGACCCGCTTACCTATAGCATCGTATCTCACTGGGACACAGAATATAACGTATACCGCCACCCGCTGCTGGCGTTCTTCATGTATATCCCGAATCAGATAAATCAAGGATTGATGATGCTTACCGGCATCAACTGCGTTCAGTTTGTCGTGGGAGCTATCCTGGTGTTCTGCGCCTTCTATTCCTTCATTTTTCTTTACCGTATATTCAGAGAAGTGATTGGTACAGAGCGCTTTGATGCCAATCTGCTCTCTGCCTTCTATTTCTCTTTTGCCTATGTGATGGTTTCAGCGATGGTACCCGACCATTTCATCATGTCGATGATCATACTCCTCTGTACCCTGTATATCACAGGCGTATGCATGAAGAAAGGCAGACAGCTTACCATCTGGCAGACTATCCTGCTCTTTGTATTTACAGCGGGCGTATCGCTCAACAATGGTCTGAAGACCTATCTTGCCGCCCTTTTCACCAATGGCAGAAAGTTCTTCAGTATCAAATACTTCCTGATAGGAGTCATCCTTCCTGCCGCTCTCATGTGGGCTTTCGCCAGATGGGAATACCGCACCTTCGTATGGCCTAAGGAGATGGCAAGACACGAGGCTAAGATGAAGAAAAACAAGGAAGCTACAGCCAAGATTTACCAGCAATACCGCGACAGCACTGGCGTGAAAGACTCGGCAAAGGTAGAAGCTGCCGTCAAGAAAATCATCAAGGATAAAGCGCATGCCAAATATGTTCGTGACCATAAACAGATATGGAACAAGAACACGGGCAAGCCTATCGCCAAGGGCGAATTCATGAACTGGACCGACAAGACGACCTCCCGCTCGCAAACTCTGGTCGAGAATTTCTTCGGTGAAAGCATCATGCTGCACCAGCAGAACCTTCTGGGCGATGTATTGCGCAACCGTCCGGTTATCGTGAAATACCAGTCTGCGGTCAATTATGTGGTAGAGGCATGCATCGTTGTGCTTTTCTTACTTGGCATCCTTGCCGGAAGAAAATCAAAGTTTCTCTGGCTCACCCTGACATTCTTCCTGATGGATGCTGCCCTCCATATCGGTTTGGGCTTCGGTATCAACGAGGTATATATCATGACTGTCCACTATATGTATGCCCTTCCTATCGCCATCGCCTTCCTGGCGCTCAAGGCAAAAGGAAAGAACCTGAAATGGGCCTTCAGAGGATTGATGCTCGCCATCACCCTCTATCTGTGGATAAGCAACGGATATCTGCTGGTAGACTACATGCTAGGATAAATATTAGCAAGAAGCCTTGATCCAGCGGATGATATCCTCATGCTCCATATCAAACTTACGGGCAAAGAGGCGGTTGCTTTGTTCCAGCTCCTCTTTGTCTGCCAAAGTCCAGACGTATGGATTGCCCCGTTTCCAGTCGATAAGTCGCATGCAGCCCTCATATTCATCTTTTTCAGAATACAGGGCGGCCCGGAAATCGGGATGATTCCATACCAGGGTCTGCAGGAAGAACTCATCAGGGCAGAAGGTATAATTGAATCTTTTCAATACAAACTGCTTCTGGCTCACCACATACTCCACGCATGCCTGCGTGATGCTCACCCAGTTGGCACCCTTGGCAAAATCCATCTTCTGGCGATGCAGGAACGGCATGAGCAGCATCGAAAGATATTTATTCAGTCGCCTGGTAATGGCATTCAAAGCCCCATACTTCGAGCGGGTAAGACTGGTAAATAGCCAATAACGCATCATCTTCCGGCGGCAATCCCATTCAAATTCCTCACCATGATTGATGCCCACAAACTCTTTACCCTGATGCTCATCGAAGAACTGATGGATGTAATCCTGCGATTTGATAGGTAAATCCTGACCACTCAGTAGATGGTAGTAGGCATAAGGTCCATGCTTCAAAGCCTCCTCGAAAAGCACATACTCCGCCTTAATCTGGCTCAGATTTCCCCAACGCACATCCACCCTCTGTTCCAACACAAAGAGGCGTGCCTTGGAAAGAACCAGCGGTTCAGCACCATCCAGCATATCCGATTTCCGGTCGATATGCAGAAATATATCATTGCGCTCATCATCGAGCATCGACAGCAATACCCTCAGAAGCGGTAAACTGCCATGAGCCATTATCAAAAAAGCATGTTTCATTGTCATTATTTATCTTTATTATCCAACTGTCCGTCCTGATGACTTTTTCATCATCATTGCGACAAAGATACACCAAATAAAAGAGAATACAAAATAAAACTCCGTTTTTATCAGAAAAAAGACACAAAATAGAGCCTTTCTTTTTGAATATTCAGAAAAAACAATTACTTTTGCAGCGCTAAGAAGGAGATGCGGCATGCATCAGCCCAGCAAAAAAAATAATCAGAGAATGAACAATATATTTAGAATTAAAAAAGAAGAAAGGCTCTTTGCCTTGATTACACTCATCGTTATCATCGCCTTTAATGTGCTGATGATAACCTATCATTTTGATGATTTCGGCAAACCGAAAGCAGGATTCTGGACGCTCTTCACCAAGAACTTTCAGATTTCAGGTTTCGACCCCTACACCTACCTTACCCTCTCGAAGTGGAAGGTGTATTACACGGAGTATCGCCATCCCATGCTCCCTTTCTTCCTCTATCCTTTCTCGCTACTGAACGGCTGGCTGATAGAACTCACCTCCCGCAACTGGGCAACTACCATTGTGGCGGTGATGATGACATTCTTCTCCACCTACTCCACCCTCTTCTTCAGAAGAATCTTCAGAGAGGTGATGCAGCTGAAGGCTATAGACAGCAATGTGCTCACAGCGATGCTTTTTTCCTTTGCCTACGTGCTGCTCGTCACCTTTGTGGATGACCATTTCGGCATGTCGCTTTTCTTCCTGTCGATGACACTTTATCTGGCAGGCAAACAGCAGCAGGAACACCGCAGCATGCCTTGGTGGCAAACAGCCCTGCTCTTTTTCTTCACGGCAGGCATCACACTGAGCAATGGCACCAAGACCTTCCTTGCCGCCCTCTTTACCAGTGGCAAAAAACTCTTCCGTCCGAAATATCTGGCATTGGGCATCATCTTGCCTACCCTTCTGATAGGTGCTGCAGGCATTTACCAGAACAAGGCATTCATCATTCCTAATCGCCTGGAAGGAGAACGGCTCGTTGCCCAAAAGGCTGCTAAAGACAGTACTTTTAGGGCTAAGATGGACCAGAAGCAAAAACACGATAAGGCCATCGCTGGCAAGAATATCCAGAAACGAGGCATGCTTTCATGGGCAGATATGTCTATCTCCCGTTCAGAATCACTGGTAGAAAACGTTTTTGGCGAATCGCTTATCCTGCACAGGGAGCATCTTCTGGAAGATATCCACAGCCACCGCCCGATATTCGTGAAATACCAGACACCCGTTCCTTATATCATAGAGGGTATCATCGTGATTCTGCTGTGTATGGGCTTTTGGATGGGAAGAAGATCGGCCTTTCTCTGGCTCACTGCCTCATGGGTGGCATGCGATGCCTTCATTCATCTGGTCATGGGATTCGGACTGAACGAGGTTTATATCATGGCTGCCCATTGGGCGTTCATCATTCCGATCTGTATCGGATATATCATCAGAAACTGTAAGGAGAAATATCTGCCTTATCTGCGTGGAGGACTCGCCATCATCACCATCTTCCTGTTCTTCTATAACAGCACGCTGATATTCCAGTATCTCACAAGATAAAAAAAGAGAACCCGACAAGATAAAAAAGTATCTTAGATTAAAACCATCATGCTGAAAATAAGTATCTTAACCCCTATCTATGGAGTAGAAAAATATATCGAACAGTGCGCCCGTTCACTGTTCGAGCAGTCGTATGCGTCTATCGAATACATCTTTGTAGATGACTGTACCCCTGATAAAAGCATCGGCATTCTACAATCGCTTCTGAAAGAATATCCTGAAAGAGCACAACAGGTACGCATCATCCACCACGACAGAAACCGGGGCGTGGGAGCTGCAAGACAGACGGCACTGATGGCAGCTACAGGCGATTATCTTTTATTTGCCGATAGCGATGACATGCTGCCGGAAGATGCAGTTGAGAAGCTGGCAAGAAAAGCAGATAGTAGCCATGCCGACCTGGTTGATGGCAGCTACCGGGAATGGTGCGATGGAAAGGCAGGAATGCTCCAGAAACCTTTTGATGTTTCTGATGAGAAACTGCTCAAACTGCTTGTTTGTCAGAACATCATCACCAACCGGCTGTGGGGCAGAATCTATAAGCGTTCGCTCATCATGGAGCACAGGATATTCTTTGAAGAGGGCATCAACTATGCAGAAGATCTTTTCTGGAATGCCCAGTTCATGTTCTACGGCAAAAAGGTGAACATCGATGATGCGGTATATTATTACCGTATCGACAATGAGAATTCCTACAATCACAACATCTCAGAAAAGAATCTCCTGTCATACTTCAAATCAACCCGCCGACTCATCGATTTTTTCGAGCAGAACGATACGGAACATCAGTATCTCAGGGCCACAGAGATAGGCATCGTCAATGCCTACCGCTGGGCGGCAAACGCTCATGTAGCCTTCGAAAAGGTGGATCAGGCGCTCGACTACAAGCCTAAGAGTTGCCTCATCCGACTCATCATCAAGCTCATCAAAAAGGGGGTACCTGTCAAGAGGGTGAATCTTATCTACCTCGCTTACAGAAGGCTATACACTCTTCTAATATCTGCACCTTCAACAGTTTCATGATACAGAAGTAGATGGTGGCTGAAACCAGCAGACGAACCAGCAGCAGGAGATAGATGTTCTGCAGGCTGCAGGTCATGAAATAGGTAACTACCATCGTGGCTGCCGCACAGAGCATGAATGGCAGTATATCCTTTGCCACATCCAGGAACCGCAATCCGGCAACACGCTTCATCATCCACTGCCAGACCAGAAGCCAGGCGATGATAAACACGGTATAGGCTATCACCATGGTCTGGATGCCATATTGATGACAGAACAATACCAAGGCGAGCAAACCCACTACCTGACCGATGTTGCACCACATATATACATCAGAACGCCCCTTGCTGATAGCCAGATTCTGATAAAGCGTGTAAATAGGCATAAAGGCACCGCTCACGCAGAGAATCTGCAACAGCGGCACACTGGCTATCCATTTCTCATGAATCGTAATCAGAATGAATTCACGTGATACAAGGGTCAAGCCAAACATCAAAGGGAAAGAAAGGAATGCCGTGAAACGGAGCATTTTTCTGAACACCAGCAACTCGCGGTTCTTATCGTCCTGGATAGAAGCCAAGACGGGTTGCGCTATCTGTCCCACCGTATTGGCAACAAACGAATTAGCTTTGGTGTCCCAGTTGTATGCCTGACTATAGTTACCCACATCATTAATCGGATAGAACCTGCCGAAGACAAAGGTCAATACGTTGTTGCTCACCGTATTGATAATGTTGGTAACCAGAAGTTTCACGCTGAATCCGAACATCTTCCTTACCGGTCCGAAATCGATATGAAAGTTCGGGCGCCATCCCGTATAATAATATCTTCCTATATTCAGCACGAGGATAAAGATAACCTGCTGCCAGGCAAGACTCCAGTAAGCCATGCCGCTGAATGCCAGTACCAGTCCCACGACATTCGAACTGATCAGAGCCATGAAATTAACGATGGTAATCTCCTTGTTCATCATGTTCTTCATCATATATCCGTTCTGGGCGATACCAAACGAAGAGATGAAGAAACTCAGGAACACGAAGCGCGACAGGGAGGTGAGACAAGGCTGATGGAAGAAATCTGCTATCAGCGGCGCACAGAAAAAGAGCACTACATACATGGTAAGACTCACCAGGACATTAAACCAGAACACCGAGTTATAATCGTTGTCGGTGGGTTTCCTGATATTCACCAGTGCCTGGGTAAACCCGCTACTCTGCAGATTGCCCGCTATCAGGGTGAATATGGTGAGGATGCCGATGATACCATAATCGGCTGGCGACAACAAACGCGCCAAGAAGATGCCAAAGAGGATATTGAGTACCTGGGTAGAGCCACTGTTCATCGCTCCCCAGAACAATCCCTTGGCGGTTTTTTCCTTTAATGATTCTGCCATCGTTTCTATCTGATAAATATGGAATATTACTTGTTTTTACTTTTTAGAATGCAAAAGTAGCATAAATAGTTTGAAGTTCAAAACTTTTTGCTTACTTTTGCAGCCGTAAAACAGAAAAAAGTATGGATATTAAGAACATCAAGAAGGAATGGAACGCCACAATACTCGATATATTGAAGGCTTTCATCGAAATCTGCAACAAGTATCACCTCAGATATTACTGTTGTGCCGGCACCGCTATCGGAGCCGCCCGTCACCACGGAATGATTCCCTGGGACGATGACATCGACGTACTGATGCCACGCCCCGACTACGACCGTCTGCTCGAAATCGCCAAGCATGAAGACTTTGGCAAATACGAGGTAGTAACTCCCTACAACAACGAGTCATACCCTCTGTATTTCTCCAAACTCGTGAACCGCGAAACCACCCTTATCGAGGAGAAGGAGCGTCCCTGCATCATCGGTCTTTACGTAGATATCTTCCCTCTTGATGCCACCGACGATGACCTGGAAACGGCAAAGGCGCTGTATCGCAAATACTCTAAGACCATCAACCGTCTGAATGCCGTAACCACCCACAATACTTTCTTTGAGTACATCTCCCTGCTCCTGCACAAGGAAACCTGGGGCCGCTTTGCCATCAAGACAATCGCCTTCTTCTGCCGCAGCAAGATGCGCCACCGCCTCATCCAGCAGATGGACGAGATGAGTCACCGGTATGACTTCGATAAGGCGAAGAACGTACTGGTGAATACAGGTTCCTACCACTATAAGGAGATTTTCCCGAAGGAATGGCTCGGCAAGGGCAAGGAATTCCCATTCGAAGATACCACCGTCTTGCTGCCGGAGCAGGCTGATACCTATCTGCGCCACTTCTTTGGCGACTATATGAAGTTTCCACCCGTAGAACAGAGAGTAGAGAAACACCTTCGCTACTATCTGAACATGGAAAAGCGGGAAACATGGGATGAGATTAAAAGAAAGCTTTAGCCTTCCCTCACTTCCTGCAAGGTATGTCCGAAACCTTCTTCTACATCAAAGAGCGGTTTCCAGCCTAAAGCCTTGAGCTTATCCGTACTGAAGGTTGCCTTGGTGATAGGCGTGGTATTGCCCTGCTGCGCATCCGCCTCAGGAATATCAAACACCACCTTTCTATCCGCTTTCCGGGCTATCAGCTCTGCCAGTTGGCGGATGGAGATATTCGATTCTGAATGAGCCACATTATAGGCATTTGCCTTCTCGCCATCCAGCAGGAGGCGCAAGATGGCATGGGCGGCATCTACCACATAAAGCCAGGAGCGGAAAGCCTCACCTTTACTCTTCAGGACGATATCCTCACCCTTCAGAACATTGCGGATAAACTGGGCATACACCCTATTGTCACTCTCCGTAAAGCCCGGACCGTAGGTATGACTCAGTCTGGCTATCACCACATCGGCATCATACTCTGCTCCGTATGCCATGCAGAGCGTTTCGGCAGCACGTTTGGAAGATGGATAGCAGGCACGCACTGATGCACAATCCACATAGCCGCTGCTCTTCTCGGTAAATTCAGAGCCATCGCCCTCGCCATAGATTTCACCCGAAGAGATATAAACCATGCGCTGCATGCGGTGGCTCAATCCATATTCCAGCAGGTTGGATACGCCGTTGATGTTTGCCTTCATCACCTCTACAGGGTTCTGCTTAAAGAAGTTAGGACTCGCATTGCTGGCTGCATCGATGATGTAATCAGCACCCTCAGCCAACTCATTATAGACTGGTACCCCTATCATCCTGCCCATGCTCTTGATGACAGGCTGGGTAACGTCTATCTCTGCAAAGAAGAAAGATTCATCCTCCCAATAGGCAGCAAACTTCTGTCGGGCACGTTCCTTGTTTCTTCCGGCTGCTATCACCTTGTAGCACCGGACAGGATTCTGCATCAGCACATCAACCACACAGCCTCCTACCAATCCTGTAGCACCAGCCACAAGAATGGTCTTGCCATGCAGACGCTCCAATTCCAAACCTTCCCGGAAAAGGCGCGCAATATCTTCCTTATATGGTGAATTTCCTATCATAACATGTTTATTTTAACCAAGCCTCAGGCTGAACCTTCATCAGTGCCTTCAGTATCTCCAGATCCTCAACGGTGGTTATCTTGATGTTCTTCTCTGAACCAGGCACGATATGCATCTGTCTGCCTCCCAGTTCTGCCATCAGGGTACAGGATGCCACCGAATTGGCGATGCCCTTCTCCTTAGCCTCTTCGTGGGCTGCTATCAGATTGCCCAAACGGAAGGTCTGGGGTGTCTGGGTACGGATCAGTTTGTCGCGCGGAATACTGGTGTTGGTCGTGAAACCATCTTCGCTCTCCAGGATAGCCTCTCTACATTTGATACCCGTAATGGCATAGCCATACTTCTGGCAGATGGCGATATTGGATGAGATGATGTCTTGCGACAAGAGTGGGCGCACGGCATCATGCACCAGCACCAGGTCGTCATCACCGCATCCCGCCTCTTTCAAGCCATAGATACCATTGTGGATCGACTCCTGACCATTGCTTCCGCCAGGGAATATCCATTTCAGCTTGGTAATGCAGAACTGGTTGGCATACGACTGCAGTACCGTTTCCCAACCTGCCAGACATACCACAGCAATACCCTGAATATCAGGATGCTTCTGAAAAGCCATCATCGTATGGATGATGATAGGACAGTTGTCTACATGCATAAACTGCTTTGGGATGTCCTGTCCCATTCTGTTGCCAGAACCTCCGGCTATGATCAATGCATAGTTCATATTCTCTATCTTTAAATTGATTATTTCTGAATGATTCTCCCCGGATTCCCTACCACGGTAGCCCCGTCGGGAATATCCTGGAATACCACGGCACCGGCTCCTATCGTTACGTGGTTGCCGATGTGGATGCCGCCGAAGACCGTTGCTCCGGTATAAATCTTCACGTCATTTCCGATGGTAGGCCTGCCGCCCTTGCCGTTGCCCAGCGTCACCATCTGCAGACAGTAGAAGTCATCACCTATACTTTCTGCGTTGAGATAGGTGGCATAGCTGTGCTCCAGATGCGCACCCTTCCCGATATGCGGGCACCAGATGGTCATCGTACGCTCGGGTGGCAACAGCCAACTGATGAAAACCGAACGGTATTCGCCCATGCGGTAATAAAACAGATTGCGGAAACTCCTTTCGCGGGTGCATGCCTTAATCAGGTTGAGCACCGTAGGCTTCCTGTCCTGCACCTTCAGCAGGTCGGCATCTATCTCCTTCTTATGGAGCAGATACAGAGCGATATGCGGCAACATGCGCACCGCCGAAGCTGACAATATGATGGTTTGTACTATCGGATTCATGACTCTAAATCTTATTTTAACATGGATGCAAAGATACAAAAAATAAAGCAACTAGCATGCTTTTATCCGAAAACAATTGTTCTTTTCACTAAAAATAAGATAATAGAACAGGGTTTGTAGAATTTTAGTCGGTTTTATTGCTAAATAATGTGAATTAAATAGCTTTCCATACAACTTTTCCGTACCTTTGCACAAAGTTATATATAACGATATTTTAGAAGAGGATAAAACAGAACATTATGAAGAGGATATTGATTGTTGAAGACGATTTGGCATTCGGAACAATGATACAGACTTGGCTCAAAAAGAAAGGATTCGATGTAGAAAGGGTAACATCTGTAGGCGCTGCCATCAAGGCGATGGGAGCCGGCGATGCATTCCATCTGGTTCTTTCCGACCTGCGCCTGCCCGACCACGACGGACTGGTATTGCTCCAGCATATCAGAAAGTCCGATGCCCACCTGCCTTTTATCGTAATGACTAGCTATGCAGAGGTTCAGAATGCTGTATGTGCCATGAAATCGGGTGCTACCGATTACGTGGCTAAACCCTTCCATCCCGAAATCCTCTTAGAGAAAATCCGTGAGGCTATCCAGTCGGCTGCTTCAGCGGTTTCAGCCCCTCAGCGTGCGGAATCTGCCGCCATGCAGGATGCGCCCCAAGAAGAGCAGCAGGGCGCTACAGAGGTGCCTAGATATATAAAAGGTGAAAGCGAGGCTTCCAAACAGCTCTACGAGTTCGTTTCGCTCGTTGCCCCAACCCCGATGTCAGTGCTCATTCTCGGAGCCAGCGGCACCGGAAAGGAATATGTGGCGCGCAGCATCCACGAACAGAGTCTGCGCAAGGACAAGCCTTTCTATGCCATCGACTGCGGCGCCATTCCTAAGGAAGTGGCGGCATCTGAATTCTTCGGATATAAGAAGGGTGCCTTTACCGGAGCCGAACAGGATAAGAAGGGCGCCTTCGAGATAGCTAACGGCGGAACGGTTTTCCTTGATGAGATGGGAAACCTCAACTACGAAGTACAGGTGCAGCTCCTCAGAGCCTTGCAGGAGAGGAAAATCCGTCCGCTGGGCAGCACGCAGGAGATTGATGTGGATATCCGACTCATCTGTGCCACCAACGAGAATCTGGCGCAGGCGGTAGCCGAAGGCAAGTTCAGAGAGGACCTCTATCACCGCATCAACGAGTTTACCATCTACATGCCTGCCCTCAAGGACAGAGGTGCCGATATCTTCCTCTTTGCCAACCTCTTTATCAAGCACGCCAACCAGGAACTGGGCAAGAATGTGCTCGGAATGGATGCCAAAGCCTCCGAAATCATTGCCTCATACGACTGGCCGGGCAACCTGCGCGAACTGAACAATGTGATGAAGCGCGCCACCCTGCTCACCCGTGGCAAGTATATCGGTGCCCAGGAACTGGAGAAGACGATGGCACAGACCTCCACAGCCCGACCAATCAATATGCAGCTGCACAGCGAACAGTCGGAACAGGAAAGCATCGCCGCTGCCCTGAGAGCCACCCACGGCAACAAGAGCAAGGCTGCCCAACTGCTTGCCATCGACCGCAAGACTCTCTACAACAAAATGAAAAAATACGGCATGGAGTAAAAGATTCCCCAATATATTCCACACTATATTGGGGAATTTTTCTACACCTTTTCCCCACTTTCCCCACATCCCGTTTCTGGCACAAAACACCATCTCCTCTGATTATCAGACACTTAACAAATTCATCGATTTTTGGCACGCCTATTGTGATATTATTTAGCGAACTCGCAAATGAGTTTCAGCAAGAGAATTAATAAACAATAATATTCACAATTAAAAAACAAAAGAATTATGAAAAAGTTAGTATTTGCAGTTATCGCAGCAGTAGCAATGGTATCAGTTAGCAATGTATTTGCAGGTAACAGAATGGTAAGCGTTGCAGGTTCAGAACCAGTAGACACAGTAGCTCCAGCCGACACAACAGCAACACCTGTTGAGGCACCAGCAGCAACAGTGGATTCAACCGTAGCAAAGTAAATCCACCTTCAGAAAATAGTAATTACGCGTCGCTTTCAATGAAACAGGAGATAGATGACCAGATTTTGGCATTTATCTCCTGTTTTCGTTGGTTTATATCGCATTTTTGATTAACTTTGCACGCAAATAGCAAAAAGACTCAAAACATTAAAAGATAAGAAGATGCAGCAAACAAACGTTCCTTTCAAGGTAGCCCTGGGTTACATCATCGTCGCCATCGTACTGATTCTGGCGATAGGGCTGGTATATCGCAACACCACAACCGTGCTCGCTATCAACCAGGCAACCCGCGACTATATCGAAAAGCGACAGGCAGCCGACAGCACCATGTCCAACCTGCTCAAGGAGGAACAGACCAATCTGCAGCAGCTTACCCGCGCCATGCAGGGCAAGTCATCCCACAACTATCTGCACGAGAAGATGAACAGCCTCAACAGTGGCGAAGATTCCGTTGTCGTGCATTCCAAGGCACCCAAGACTCATGTAGCAAAGAACACCACCGTAGAGGTGATGAAAACCCGCAAGGGCTTCTTCCGCCGCCTTGCCGATGCCTTCAAGAAGGAACATGCCGAAACGCTCAGCATCAGACGCGACAGCAACCAGGCTGTCACCGATACCCTCTCTACCCCGGTCAACTTAGCCGGAAACGTAGCCGATATCCTGGAACAGATTGACCGCAAGGAGAAGCAGTCTACACACGATAACCATGATGCCATCAACCGCGAGGTGAGAGACCTGCAGATAACGAATGCCCGCCTCGCCCTGCGCTCCTCCCAGCAGCTCAACGATATCCACCAGCGCGAACGTCAGGCGATGCAGCAGGCTATCAACCAGGCGATGCAGGCGCGCCAGAATCTGCTCTGGCAGATAGGTCTGCTTGCCATCGTAGCCATCACAGCCGCCGTCATCCTCGTCTATTACATCTACCGCGATACGCAGAAGGAACGCATCTACCGCGAGAATCTCGAAGAGGCTAACGAGGAAATCAGGCGCATCATGAACCAGCGCGAGCGCCTGCTCCTCACCATCACCCACGACATCAAGGCTCCGGCTGCCAGCATCTCGGGCTTCATCGACCTGATGAAGGATTATGTCGACAACCCGCAGGGCATCTCCTGCCTCAACAGCATCAAGGGTTCTGCCACCCATCTCTCCCGGCTCGTTGCCGCCCTGCTCGATTATCACCAGTTGGAAAACGGACTGATGAAGCTGAACCCGGTAGATTTCTCGCCTGCTGACATGTTCCGCCAGTGTGCCGGAGAGATGCAGATCCTGAGCCAGGAGAAGGGATTGGAACTGCATCTGGAGCTCGATGGCATCAGCAGTCCGCAGACCTACTACCGTGCCGATGACTTCCGCATCCGTCAGATACTCAACAACCTGGTTAGCAATGCCATCAAGTATACCGACCGGGGCAGCGTCACCATCCAGGCAGCCATCAGTCCCCAGCACCTCCTCACCTTCTCGGTAAGGGATACCGGCAAGGGCATGACCACCGAAGAGCGCCAGAAGGTATTCCAGGCGTTCACCCGTCTGAAGAGTGCCCAGGGCATCGAGGGCACCGGTCTCGGACTGAACATCACCCAGGAACTGGTCAATCTGCTCCAGGGCACCCTGCGTCTGGAATCCGTCAAGGACAAGGGCAGCACCTTCACCGTCACCATTCCACTTGCCTTAGGTACCGCTCCTGCAGCAGAAGAGGCAGAAGAGCTGAAGCCGCTCACCCCAGTCAAGCCCCATTTCGAAAATCACAAGATACTGCTGCTCGATGACGACCCGTTGCAGCTCCGTCTGCTTCAGGAGATGCTGAAGAAGCTGGTAGGCGACAGTTGGCAAGTCTTTGCCTGTCTGCATGTAGCCGAGGCGCTCACCGTGCTCCACAACGAGCATCCTGCGCTGATGATGATGGATATCGAAATGCCCGAGATGAACGGCATCAGGATGATTCAGCACATCAACCACAGCCACATGAAGGTAGTAGCGATGACTGCCCACGATGCCAGCATCATCAGAGAGTTGAAAGAAGCCGGTTTCGACGATTGCCTCTTCAAGCCGTTCAGCACAGAGAAGCTGAAAGAAATCCTCGGATTGGAGGATGCAGCATCAGCAGCAGAGGATATGGCAGAGGAAACCAATAAGAATTCCCGCTTTGCACCCCTTCTGGCCTTTGCAGAAGGCGATCCGGAGGCAGAAGCCGAGATACTCAGCACCGTCAAGCAGGAGTTGTCATCCCATCTCCAGAACCTCCAGCAGGCAACAGAAGGCGAGTTATCAATAGAAACCATCGGCAAGACAGCCCACAAGCTCCTCCCTATCGCCACGATGATAGAGATGGAGAGCCGCCAGCACATCGCCGCCCTCGCTCCCGAGCATATCAGCGATCTGTCAGAATCTCAGATAAGAGCCTACACCCAGGCCATCATCGCCGACCTGAAGGGGCTTTTAAAGGTAAAAAGGTAAAAAGATAAAAAAGGCCTACCCCCGTTCGTCCCCGTCCCCAGCGATTCCATCGCTGGTCCCCCATAAAGTTAAAAGCCCCTGATGCAAAAACACCAGGGGCTATTTTTCAAGACTTGAGGGGACGGAGACGAACGGGAGTTAAGGCTCTTTTTACCTTTTTACTTTTTTACCCTTTTACCTTTTCACACAGTTCCCAGTATCGCTGAGCAAGGTCGTGGATGAACTTTCGTCCACGCTCGGTCCATACGAGATAGGTATGGGTGTAAGCTCTGCCCATCTTCTCCTGTCTGCCATCGCTCTTCGGGTCAAGGAAGGCGCTGTAGCGGGTACGGCTCTTGGCTAAACCCATGTGGGCGTAATCGGCATAAAGAAGATACTGACCGCTCTGGTAGTACTGGATATGCAGAGCGCAGAGCGAGCGGTTCAACTCCTGGGCTGTGATGCCGAGTTCCTTCGCAATCTGCGTAGTGGTGAAGCAAGAAACGGAATCGAGCACGTTATCGCTATAGAGCGCTTTCGGCAAAAGATTACCTACCTGATTCTCCAACTGGATGATGTTCTCACCATTCTTGGCGTTGCGAACCACCTGCTCATCCACCACATCATTCAAGCGGCGGATTTCCGTATCCTGTTCGCCGATAAGCTTCTTCTGCTGTTCAATCTGCAGTCGCTGCTTCTTCAGCAGATTCTCCTTCTCCTTGAGCGTAGCACGGAGGATTTTTTCTGCATGTCGGATTGTCTCCTCATCGCTTTCGCCCGGCTGCACCGGGATATAACCGCCCGTCTTGCGAATCTGTGGCAGCACATCGGCCGTAACCCAGTTCTTGAATTTCACGGCAGTAGAAAGCTTAGAGCCGAGAACCAATGCATAAAAACCGCTCTCGTTGACGAAGATCATCTGCTGAGTTCGTACCGTTCGGCTTCCATCCTTACGAAGGCTTCCCGATACCTTGACGCCCTGTTTTAGGGCGTCAAGGTGGTTAACCAACTGATTTACAGCGTTTCTTGCTCTTTTATACCCCAGCACATCACAGACATCCTTTGCACAGAACAAAGGTTCTCCATTCCCATCGGTCAAGGTACGAATCTTACCGAATTCAGGGTTTTCAAATACGACAGCAGCTGCTGCCTTCTTATCCATTTCTACTTTATTTGTATTAACTGACTTTACCATAATAATTTGTTTTTAAAAATTAATAACTCAACATTCAAAAATCAACATTCAAAAATCAACATTCAACACTCAACATTCAACATTACAAAATTGTAATCCAAACGCTCTCCTCTCTTTCCCTTGCTGCGGTAATGGCATTGATAAGCCTGTACAACCAGATGCGGGAATTAAAGACGGCACCCTGTAATTTATTTTCACCTACCAGAATGCAGCCCTGCGTATCATCGGGATAATTACCGGCATGAATGCGGATGCCCTCAAAATCAGGAACACCCTGCACCAGCGGAAGCCACTTCTTGAACCTTGGCGATTTCGAGATAACAACAGGATACGAGCCTTCCGGTATCGCCGTATGACCCGGTATCTTGCGGGCTTTCTTACCCGATACCCTGCTGTACCGTCCATCCTCCTCTTCCGGTTTCAGTTCGATACCCAGGAGGTTTCTCCACGTAGGCTCCAGGGTATCACAGAAGTAATGCTCCTTGTCCAACTTCGCCATATCAAAGCTGTGCTCAAAGATACGCTTGTCGCCAATTTTCACACCCGAACGCCAAGTACGTTTCACATCCTTATCGCTCAGGATATAAAGATGACCTATCGTATAAGTCTTCTTCTTTGCTATTCTTTTTACTACTATTTCCATACGCTATGAATTCTCCTTTCGGAATTTAAGTTTAATAAAAACTGAGGAACTGAGGAATTGAGGAACTGAGTCGTTCTCCTTAGCCCTGATGTAATGACGATCCTTCCAGTTTCCCAACATCTTGGAAGTACCTTTCTGACTCATCCCGTTTGCTACACGCAAGTCTATCACCTGCTGGTAAGTAAACTCATCCGGCAACTGCATCAGCATGTTGGAAGGTCCTCGCTTGCTCGACTTCTCGCCTGTATCATTCGCCCTCTTGATGGCATCACCGAAGAAACGCATCTTGCAGTAGAGGTCGTAACGCTCGCTCCAGCGGATGAACTCGTCAATCTCCGGTTCCCATTTGCAACCGTTCGCCACATACAGCACACGCCTTCAGGTAGGCGATGACGTTGGCACGGAAGGAAAGATTCTCATAAACCCTATCCTGCGACAGACGTGAAAACTCAGCATTCTCATCCTTCAGCCGGAGGGCAAGCTGGAATGCCTCAGGGCAGTCAATCAGTCCCCTGGCGTTGTTCAGATTCTCGATATAAGGCTTCAGCGCCTCACGGTAAGCATCATTGTAATCGCCGTAAACAGGCATTTCATCACCGATTTCATGCTCCGGAATGGTACAGAAATTGATACGGCTTATCGGACCGTCTGTCAAAACTTTTGAGAAGTAACGCTGCCCTTTCTGGATGGTGGTAGATGCATTCCAGTTGAACCTTATCGTTACCCTTTCTGTCACACTTTGAACACCCACGCGCTGTTGGCCAAAGAGGTTGAAAGGATCAAAGGCGAGGCACATGATGCGGAATTGTTGGTTGCCGCTGCCCCGGAGAGCATCAAACTGGTCCAGCTCATTGAGCGAAGTATAGAGGAAACGCCCCTGCGCCTCAGCGGTTCTCATCACGAATGCCGGACTGGTCATATCAGCATCAATCTCCTGTATAACGAGGTTATCCGGTCGTTTGCGCTTATCCTTGTTGGCACCCTTGCGCGTCACCTCCTCCTTCCATTCCTTCTCACGTTTCAGATTCTCCGCATCCCGCTTTCTGATATCCTCCATAATATACCTAATCGGCTTATCCACAGACGATTTACCTGCGCCCGTACCAGCCAGCAAGCAAGTAGAAAGCGTAGCCTCATGTACTACATTATCAATGTATCGGAAGCTCGTCTGCCAGAGATGCGTAGCGAGCGGTGGGAAGATAGCGTGCGCCACTGCCGGCTTATAAACCTCCGGTGTCCGAGATATCAGCAGTTCCACCAGCTTCGGCAGTTTCTCCGGCATCGCTGGCGGTTCCGGATAATCCTCCTCGGTACTTTGAACTTGGAACATTGAACTTTGAACTGTATGATTACCATCAGCTCTTTCAACTTTTAACTGTAAACTATTAACTTGCCGGCTGGCCTGTTCTGCGATGGCATTGATGCGGATAACATCACGTGAGAAAGGTTTCGAACTGTCACCATATTTCGCATAGAAATCATGGATAAGTTGGTGGCAATCCGGCTCCTGATAATAGCTCGGCATTTTCTCAGCCACCACCTTCATCAGTTCCTCCTCGCTCATCACCCTCGAAGCGCCTGCGCTCATGATAGCCAGCAGGGAGGAATGTCTTGATCCTACGGAATCAATCGTCATCCCCTTCAGTCCCGCTGATTCCTGAAACAGATCAAAGGCTATCAGATTCTTCTCACTGGCCTCTCCCAGTTCACCAGTGCCATAATTGCCTCCAGGATTCCCGAAATGAGAATCATCAGCATGATTGCTATTACCAGATTGGGCAGGCTGAACAGCAGTGCCAGCAGGAGCAGCATAATCGCCATGATTGCCCGAAAGTCTATTGTTTTCATTACCTTGAAATTTAAGATTGCTATTAACTGTAAACTGTAAACTATTAACTTTTGCATCCCCTCTTCCGTCCACGGTCAGTCCACGGTCGAGAAACGCCTGCCTGCGCTTCATAATCTCTTCATTACTCAGCACTGCGCACCACATTTTAGACCGGTAGATTTCCGAGTCCTTATCCGTCAGGAAAATCATCCTCTCAGGTGTGATGCAGCTTTCATCATAAGGCACGCCCAGTGCCTCACAATATGCCTTCTGCGTCTCTTCGATGGTCATCCCAATCGGCATTCTAATCCCGATATGCAGCTTTTTGCGAGCGCTATAGCAGAGATGCAGCAAACTCCCATTCCAGATACCCGAAGAGCAGTTCAGCTCGCGCGCCTTCTCAATCGCCTTCTCCACATACTCCTTATCATCCACATCGATAATCGTCTGGAAGAGAAAACTTTCCGGCATCGCATTCTCCTGTCTGCGCACATTATTCTTGAACATGCCGTAGTGCGGACAGAAGAAAGGCAGTTCGCTCTTCAGCCTTTCCTGCGCCTTCTTCACCGCCTGCGCATCGTTCAAATCCACTCCGTCAATCGGCAATTCACCCCGAATCTGCTGAATCATCTTCTTGATTTCCTCCGACCCGATCACCTTATCATAAGTATCGATATTGTAAGAAAAAACTTTCCCCTTATTTCCCTTGCGATAAGGATTAATTGCCACTACATGTACTGTCTCCATTTTACCTCCATATTTTTCAATTAATCGAACATTTCGCTGTTAATCATGATATACCCTGAACCATAACTAACATTAATCGGCAGAATCAGCGAGTTATCAGGAATCTCCTGGACCCCGTTCGCCTCGAAGAGCGAAGCATTCTCAGCATCATTCAGTCTGCTCTTGACGAAGCCTATTACCCATTTTGCCGCAATCTTCTCGGCAGCAACACGCCTGTCAACAAGGTCCTTCACCAGCTGTTCATCGCAGAAGTTGATATCCGCATTCACGTTCTCAGCCTCCGCTTCTTCCTTCCCCATTTCCGGGTTCTCGAAGAAGAGATTATACTTGATTTTCATATTCTTCATCATTACGATGTTCAGATTTTTCAGTTCCCCCTCCGAGTCAGCAATCGTCTCGTAGAGTTTCTGAACCGATTTCTTGAAGATGTTCTTCACGTCCATCAGACAGTAATAGATTTTCCCGTCAATCACCACCACCCTCAGTTTTCCGTACTGCGGATGAGTAAAATAAAAAGGTTTCATTGCTTTCATCTTATAAATTCCTTTTTAAAACAGTTGGGCGCTCCCACAACGGTTGATGTGCCTATACACAAAAGCCCCCGAAACTCAGACCATATCGGTTCTGAATTCCGGGGGCAAATGTACGGCGATTCTACGACACTGCTATGGTACGATGAAGTACGGTCGTACCACATCGTACCAAAAATTATCTCAAAATGAATAACTACAGAAAATTGCGGAAACAGCATAATACGCTAAAACAAAAACTGCGGAAACACCCAATATCATATGTTAAAAAAGTGCGGAAATTCGATTTTTTCTATATTTTTTATTCAAATTTCATTTTTTCTCCGTATCTTTGCGGTGTAAAATATGATACCAGTATCAAAAATAGTACTCTAACATGATATTTGAACGTAAAAAATACTTGGATGAACTTATTGCAGGACGTGGCAACGGGCTTGTGAAGATTATAACAGGTGTCAGAAGATGTGGGAAGTCTTTCCTACTGTTTGATATCTGGCATAATTGGCTATTGGAACATGGGGTGACTGATAGTCACATCGTCGAGATACAGCTTGATGATTTTCGAAACAGGCGGTTGAGGAAACCTGATGTCTTGCTCGACTATATAGATTCAAAGGTTGTGGATGATGGCAATCCTTATTATATAGTCTTGGACGAGGTGCAGCTAGTAGAAGAATTTGTGGAGGTTATTCTTAGCTTGACACACATGAGGAATGTAGATGTGTATGTGTCAGGCTCAAATTCTCGCTTTCTGTCAAGTGATGTTGTGACTGAGTTCCGAGGTAGAGGTGACGAGATACGTATCTGGCCTCTCACCTTTGACGAATACTTCAAAGGCATTGGTGGCGATATACGTAAAGCATGGCTGAACTACTATACCTTTGGCGGACTACCACAGGTGGCTTTGCTCGAAACAGAAGAAAAGAAAACAGACTATTTGCGTGGTCTGTACAAAACCACCTATCTGCGTGACGTGATTGAGCGCAACCATCTGCGCAATCCTGAAGGAATGAAGGAATTGGTACGCGTGCTAGCTTCAGGCATTGGTTCTTCAACCAATCCAACAAGAATAGCCAATACCTTTCAATCCGCACAAGGGGTAACCATAAAAAGAGACACTATAAAACAATATATTGACTATCTGAAAGACTCTTTCTTGATAGAAGAATCCTTACGCTATGATGTGAAAGGCAGGAAATATATTGGCACCGAGACAAAATATTACTTCGCAGACATCGGCATTCGTGCTGCCATTCTCAACTATCGCCAACAAGAGGAAACACACATTATGGAAAATATTATCTATAATGAACTTCGAAGCCGTGGATATAATGTGGACGTGGGATTAGTAGAACTTGGTGGTAAGGATGAGAACGGCAAGTTTATAAGAAAGCAGTTAGAGGTTGACTTTGTAGTAAACCGTCCTCCATACAGAGTGTATATTCAGTCGGCTTTCCACATGCCAACGCCAGAGAAGGAACAACAAGAGCGACGCCCACTATTGTCAATCAATGACCACTTCCGTAAGATTGTTATTGTTGGTGATGATATTCACCGCAAGGAAGACGAACTCGGTGTATTGACTATTGGATTATTGGATTTCTTGACGGACAAAAAACTGCTGGAGCAAGGCTAACTGTCCTTTTGTTCCATAGTTGCATTGCAGTGAGCATACTTCTATGAAAAGCCCCCGAAACTCAGACCATATCGGTTCTGAATTCCGGGGGTAAATTATCTCAAAATATCCATGATTTCCTCATCAAAATCATATTTATAAGCATGATCCTTAGCTTTATTGAATCCGCCTCTCAAACTTTCTGCATCCATATCCCAGAAAATGCCAAACACTTTCCAGGTGTGCTGGATGTTCAGTTCCGTTGCCAGTATATCGGCAAGTTCCCCTCTTTTCCACCACGGCATTTTGTTGACGGGCTTGAAATCATCATTCAGGATTTGAGCGTCTCTAAGTAGTCGGAATATCTTTGTTGCTTTGGCATTGCAAAGTTCAAAAGGAACAGCCCTGCCTTCCAATAGGAAACAAGACGGTGTATGTTCTTCATCTTTTTCAGGTTTAGATTGGTCATTCACCACTTCCAAGTCGACCGTAGGAGCTCTGTCTCTCGCTCCTGCAGAACCCGTTCCTGGCTCTTCCTCTTCACTCTCTTCATTCTCCTTTTGCTGATCATCATCTTTACCAACAATCATTCTGGATTGATCACGGAAGACGATTTTACCTATTCTAATACTCATCTTCCATATCCATTAACTGTTTGAAACTAGCAGAATCAATAACCACTTTGCTGTTGCCACTGAATTCTACGTTAATAACTACCTCGATGTTTACCGGTCCAGTCTGCACTAGCCAGATTGGCAATCCGTAAAATATTTTAGTCATATATCTTCTCCATTTAAGATAGACTAAATTTACTTCCTCAATCTTGGAAGAAGAGGTGGCCCCTGAAAGTTTTCCAGGGTGAATCCTTACTTCGGAGACATTGAGCTGCAGAGCAGTATGAGGAATGTCTCCCCTAAATTTCATGTTGTATCTTTCATTTTTACACTGGTTAAGTTGTTGTTATTTATAAGAACTTATTACTCTCTACTGGTGTCAGACGACATAATCTCTTCTGCCCAGTTATATTTATTTTATTCCTTGCGTTACGAATTTACGCAAATCAATTTTCTTCTTATTCAGGTCTTTAACCACTTCTGCCCCTGCCCCAAAGATTTCTTCATATTGTCTTTTCAGATTTTTTATGAGTGCAAGTCTTTCGTCTCTATCTGTGATATGTTTTTTAGATTTGTAGTTGTCGACAGCCTCATATTCAACATGAAGATAATGACCTATAATGTGGCAAAATTTTGCAATGGTATCAAACTTTATTTTAGAATCGAAATTTAGGAACTTTCGAATCGTATCATAAGAGACATGAAACTCTTTCACGATTGATTTTCGAGGAGAAATATCCTCACCAATCATGATACTGAGAAGAGATCCAATCCTCTCTATATATGATAATCTCACCAATCTAACAGCCGGAGATTCTGAATTTTCTATTTCTTTTGTTTCTTCAACCATTGCTAATTTTATTTTGTTCGTGTAAAATTAACAATAATCGTTGGAACCCGCAAGCGTTTTACGTCCCCTTAGGACGTAAAAAGAGTACTACTTTTTTAATGATTCTCAGAAAAGTATACAAAAAAAGGGAAAAAGTGAGCAATTTACGTTACTCGCCTTCTTCCCCTTACTTTTATAATTTTACGGTAGGTGCATCGCTCTGCACAATCCTTATTTCGTCACTGCATCATACAATGCCTGATAGTCTGTGACAACATCATAAATGTAACCATTCTCGCTGATGGCAGCAAAATGCTTGCGGGCACACGCTATCTTGCTTCCCTCGATACCGCGTAGATGTGAACCCTGGAGATCATTACCCTTGGTTTCTGCCACAAAATACACATGCTTCACGCTGCCTTCACGGAATGCCACAGCCCAGTCGGGATTGTATTTGCCCATAGGCGTGTTGATGTAGAAACCACGAGGCAGTTTGGTATAAACCACCACGTCATCTTCACGTTCCAGAGACTCGGCAAAGTTCTTCTCTACACCCATGCTGTCGAGCACTACAAGGTCGTAGAGCGATTTCTTCGATTCAATGGCATTGATGCCCAACTTGCCTCGCAGAGCATCCACCGTAAAGATGTCGGTAGAGAACTCATCATTCAGCTTCTCATACTTGATGCACTGGATAACAGCAAGAGCCTTGCAGTCGTTGATAATCAGACCAGTCTTGATGATAAATTCCTCAGGATTCATCTTGAACATGCTGAATGTTTCAGGCTTGATACCCTTCAGAATTTCCACGATGGTCTTTCTCGTCAACCCCGTAGCAGTTACCAGCTGACCTATCAGGTCGTATGTCACTTCCTTGCCCACAGCTTCCGTTACATGGATGGTTCGGACATCGCCCTGACTCATTGCCACGCCCGCTTCAAGCGACTCCTTATCTCTGATTTCATCCATCGAACCGCCTTCTACCACGATGCGGATTTCCGTAACCCTCAACTTTTCATCAAGTTCCTCGATGGCTTTCTTCACAAGACCAGAAGTTTCAAAACTTACCTGATAGTAGGTGCGGCGGTTAATGCGCTTCCAGAGATTCTGGAACTCCTTCTTGGCAAAATTGTCCTTCTGCAACTTGGCAAGCTTAGGCTTTCTACCATTCTCCGGTCTTACAGCCGCAGGATCAAAGACGGTATCAAGGGCTGCAATAATGCCCTCCCTCCAATCATTAGCCTTACCGAAGTCGAGCCTGTCATTGCGCTTATCATCAAAATACTGAGCAGTCAAAGCACCGTTATCATCCACATAATCTTTGCGGATGAGGGCATTATAGACAACTCTTGCCTGATTGATATCAAACTTGCCATTGGTTCCATCTGCCATCGTATATGACCTGCCCTCGAAAAGATGGGCGGTGATAACGACTGGTCGGTCGGCACAGGCTTCAGCCATTTCCGTCTGCAGTTTCTTGGCGAAATCATCATAGCTCTCACTGGCTATCACGGTGAGGATATTGGTATCAAACACATGGTCGCCCAATACATCCGCATCCTGGCGTTCTCCCTTCTGGTTCACGCAAAGGCGCATTCCTCGTCCCACTTCCTGGCGTTTCTTGGTCTCATTATCCGAGTTCTTCAAGGTGCAGATCTGGAACACGTTAGGGTTGTCCCAACCTTCCTTCAAGGCGGAGTGCGAGAAGATGAAGCGGACTGGCTCGCTGAGCGAAAGCAGACGCTCCTTATCCTTCATGATCAGGTCGAAGGCACGCTCTTCGTTCTCGCCCTGCCTTTCCTTCGATTCCACCGCCTTGCCCTTCTTATCCATGGAGAAGTAGCCCTGATGCACCTTGGATGCCGCATTGCGAGGGTCTGAAAGATAGCGCAGATAGGCTTCATCCGTAAACGATGGCAGCATTTCTGAAAGCACTCGGTTATATTCTTCCTCAAACATCTTGGCAAATTTACCCTTGCTATCCTCGCCTTCATAGAGGCGGTAGCTATCCACATGGTCGATGAAGAACAGACTGAGCACCTTGATATGCTGACTGAACAGCTGGCGCTCACGCTCCAGATGGGTGCGGATGGTTTCACGAATCTGAATACGACGGATATAGTCTTCGTTCACACTGCCCACGGCATCGCCTTCATGGAGAGTCAAGCCGTTGAGGAAGCGGACGATTCCCTGCCTGCCATCTATGCGTTCTACGATGAAGTTGTTGTCATACTCGGCAAGTCCCCCACTCTGTTCCTTCAGGTTGAAGCGCTCATCCACGAGTTTGCTTACCTGTTTCGTTCCGGTCTGCGTCTTGATGTCGAAGCTGATGCGAGCCTGCGGATTGCCCTTGCCGATGACGATTTCTTCCAGATAGACGTAGCCGTTGGTGGCAGTACTGCCTATCTGTCTGATACCCTTCACCTCAATCTTCTTCACCAGTTTCTGGTTGTAGGCATCGATGGCATCCAGCTTATACACCATATTATATATATCACCCTTGCGGTGGGTGGCGCTATACAGAAGGGTAAAGAGCGGCTTGAACATGGCAATACCCTTGCGGGTCTTGTTCTTCTTATCCACACCCAGCACCGACTGAGGTTCATCGATAATCATGATAGGATGGGTCTGTGCCAGCACGTCGATAGGACGACGGGAACCGAACTCATCACGTCGTTCGAAGATGATGCGGGCTGCCTTATCAGGACGTGCGCCCTTACTCTTCTCCTCATCCATAGATGCGTTGAATGCCTGGGTATTGATAATCATCACGTGCATGCCTGCATCGCTGGCAAAGGCATCAATCTTACTGAGCTGCTTGGAGTTATACATAAAGTATTGCATGCGCTTGCCGTATTCCTGGGCAAAATGCTCCTGCATGCTCTCAAAACTCTTCAATACGCCTTCTCGGATGGCGATGCTTGGCACCACCACTACAAACTTGGTCCAGCCATAGCGGGCATTCAGTTCATACATTGTCTTGATGTAGGTATAGGTCTTACCCGTACCCGTCTCCATTTCGATGGTGAGGGCGGTACCTACGCCTTGCAGCTGCTGCAGCTGTTCTACAGGTTTCAGACCCTGTTCTGTCTGTATGGCTCTTACATTCTCGCAGACGGCTTCCGGTGCGAGGATGACGTTCTTGTTGCCAAAGCCTTTTACTACAAAGAGGTCTTGATGAACTCCCTGGTCCACGATATGGTCGCTCTGTCCGTCGCTTTTGGGCTGACCTGTAAAGGCATTAGCCACAGCCAGCGCCGCTTCGGTTTGGAAGCGTTGATGTTTATATCTGAGTTTCATAGGCTTAAATCACTCTAATATTCTTCACTACTTCCTGGTCGCTCCAATCCAGCTTCTGCTTGAATGTCTCGTAGATATTAATCTTGTCAGCATCCTGGGCAAAGCAGCTGTCACGGAAAATGACACGCAAAGGCATCTTGTCTGCCATAGCCTTGACTACCTCTTCTGATACGTTCTCGGCGAAGCAGGCCACCAGGTCGCCGTCGTTCACGGTATAGATGGTCTTGCCATCCACCACCTCCTGGGTCATAGGCAGAGAGAGCTGAACGCCCCAGTCGAGCATGCATCCAAAGAGCAGGTCGAGGTCGTTGCGGTCGGTCTTGATATTATTCAGGAACAGATCGAGCTGGTCTTGCTTGAATTCCTTTGGAGAACGCTTTACGTCTTCGTAATTGCCTTCGTCGAGACGGAAGGCACGGAAACCGGTATCGAGGTCGACGGTGGTCAAAGGAGATTCCTCCTTGATTTTCTTGCCGGCACGGCGAATACGCTCCTTGGCGATTTCCGGGATGGTGTTATAACCAGCCTTTCTTGCTTCGCTATCTTCCGGTGTTTCTTCTGGAAGCTGAACCATAATGAATTTACGGTTGCCTCCATCTTCGGCATTGAGCTGCATCACAGCATGAGCGGTGGTAGAAGAGCCAGAAAAAAAATCAAGAACAATAGAGTCTCTTCTGTTATCGGTTGCTAATTTACTGCATCGATATATAGTTCCTATCGGTTTTGGTTTAGGAAATACTCTCTTATCAAATCCTAAATTAACAAACTGCTCAGTTCCTCTTTCACTATTGACATCTTTAAAGGTCCACGAAGATGTTGGCTTGACAAGAGATCGACCTTCCAAATAATCTTTTTGCATAACCCCCCAAACTTTTCGTGTAGGCATATATTTTGGTATTAAATCACCAATTCGCTCTTGAGCAGTCTCAATACCCCATCGCCAATTTCCTTCTTTTCCATCCTCTCTTTGGGGCTTTATGCAAATGTACCCATTTAAAGATTGCTCAATTCTTGTTGGATAGAAATCTCCTGTAGTTTCATTATATAGAAAATAATAAAAAAGATTTGGACGGTCTTCTCTCAAATCATTTTCTCCAGTTTTACGAAGGTCAATTTCTCGATACTTTTTCTGATTTTCATCAATTTTATTATATCGTTTTGTAATTTCTTCTGTAGGTTCAAAACCATACCATTCTACTTCCTCAATATTTTTAGAATATGCTAGTATATATTCATGTGCAGTAGCTACATATTTATCATCAGAACGTCCTTTAGGGTTATTAATATTAGCAATAATTCCTAAACAATTGCTTTCTCCAAAAATCTCATTACAAATTTTAGTAAGATTATCAATCTCATTATTATCTATTGAGATAAAAATCACTCCATCCTCAGACAGCAGCGTTCTCGCCACCATCAGTCTAGAATAAATCATAGAGCACCAATCCGAATGAAAACGTCCATTCGAATCCATGTTCTTGATATATTTATTACCCAACTCATCTACTGCTCCCGAAGCCTCTGCATACTCATCAGCAGACATCGCAAAATCATCATGATAAACAAAGTCATTACCTGTGTTGTAAGGCGGATCAATATAAATCATCTTTACCTTACCCAGATAAGACTTCTGGAGAAGTTTTAGCACTTCGAGGTTATCTCCCTCAATATAAAGGTTTTGGGTATTATCCCAATCCACACTATCCTCCTTTACAGGACGTAATGTTTTCTTAGTAGGTTTCAAAACTTCGGCACGAGCTGCCTGCTTGCCAACCCAGTTGAACTCGTATGCCTCAGGAGCATCTTCCACTGCGTTGTCACCAAGAAGCTGGCGAAGTACGTCAAAATTAACTACACGTTTTTGCCCCCCCCATATCTGGGTCGGCTACCTCCGTAAAGCACGAAGGCGCAATCTGGTAAAGCGCATCCAGATTCAGCTGCGCTCCATCTGCCGACTGCAATTCCATTCTATTGGGTCTATCCATATTATCTATATTTTATAAATTATTCTTCATTTCTTTTTCCCATTCCGCAACCTTCTTCTTCAACGCCCGAGCCTCGTTGTTCAGCTCCAGCTGGCGGTTAAACTGCTTTTCAGTCCGAACCCGCTTCTGCAAGGCTGCTATCTCTTTCCTGCCTTTCTGTATCAAGGACTCCAGCTCCACCATGCGCTTGGTTTCCTCGCTACGGCTCGTGCCATAGCCGGAAATCACGCCTGCCATATTTTCGTAGATGGCATCCATCGTAAGCCCCTGGATAGGCAAAGACAAATCTGCCTCACGGAGCCATTCCGAAGCGAAAGACTTCACTATCCTGAAGGTTCCTGCCGAGGCATCCAGCCATTCCTTATAGTTGAGCAGCAGCTTATACTGCCCCTCATATTCCAGAACAAACACCACGTGGCGAGGCATGTTCCTATCGATGAAAAGGAAGACATCATCCGGACAATCCTGCGACTTCAGCTGCGCAGAAAAGACCACAATCTCGTGAACCTCCTTGCCATCTGCCACATTGAGACTGGAAGGCGCCAGCTTATAGAGCCACTTGATAGCCACCACATCATCTACGAAGTGCTGCTTCATCTTCGCATTCACTTCCAGATGCCTGTAGAAAGCGTTCTTGGGAACAGGCTTGCCTACAAACGTGGTTGGAGGATAATGTAAATCTATCATACTATCTGATAATTAAGAATGTTATTAACTCAAAGTCATCCAGCCCCTTGGCATCTCCCAGCAAGGCACTCGTCTCGCCCATGGAGAACAGGCTGTCGATATCCGACTCTTCCTTCACAGAAATGATGCTGTCAACCGCTTTCGCCAACATATCACTATAATGACTCATCTGTCGGCCATCAGCCGTTTCCCGGTTGATGATGGCACACAACTCCTTATCAGGCTGACTCTTGCCTCGGCAAACGTGGCGCATCACATCGAGCAGTTTCTTAGGCTGCAGATGGTCGCAGATGACGGAGCCATCTTCGCCCAGATACACCATATAAAACGGATGCAGCAGGTTCTTCCTGTCGATATTGATATTCTTGTTTCTATTCTTCAGGATGAAGATAACACCCGGCTTGGCGTTCTCCGAACTAGCCACCACCGCATTCATTCCAAACGGCGAGTGCTCTACATTCGGATTTTCCTTAACGTATGCCAGCAGGTCGAGGCGGAATTCATTCAGACCCAAATCCATGATGTTGATGCCGGTATCCATATCCTCTATGTCTATCACCTCTTCCTGAAGCTTCCTGAGCTGGTTCTTGCGGTATTCCAGGTCGCCCTTCTCGTTCTGCGACAACAGGTTATCATCGCCCGTACTGGTGAGAACGGTGGCCTTCATACGGCTCTCCACACGGCCTTTCAGTTCGATATACTGGTCCAGCTCCATATCCGGCCAATAGTTAACCAGCTGGATGACATCGTTTCTGCTGCCGATACGGTCCACACGGCCGAAGCGCTGGATGATGCGCACTGGATTCCAATGGATATCATAGTTGATGAGGAAATCACAATCCTGCAGGTTCTGACCCTCGGAAATGCAGTCAGTGGCAATGAGCACATCAATCTCCTCGGTAGCATCCGGGAAGAGAGCAGCCCGGTCTTTCGATACGGGCGAGAAATAGGTCAGCACATTATTGAAACTCATCGGGAACTTCGGTATGGTACATTTGCCATCCGTAGAACCCGTGATAAGCGCCACATTCAACCCACAATCCGCCTTGATGCGTGCTGCCAGCTGGTCGTACAGATAGTTGGCGGTATCAGCAAAGGCTGTAAAGATAATCACCTTCTTGTTGCCCGGATTGATGGGATGCTCAAACTTGTGTTTCAAATCTTCGATGAGCATCTGTAGCTTGGAGTCGTGCTCGGGAGAAATATCCTGGAGCATAATCTGAAGCAGGGCAAGATTCTCCTGGTCGCTGCGAAGATCACGTGACCAGCGAATCACATCAATATCCCGGAGGTTGATTTTGGAATTTCTGCCCACAAATGGGTCGTTATCGCTATCTGCGCTATCCAAATCATCCGTAAATTCGGTAACATCCACAGAACCGCTGCACCCATTGCTTTCAATGGTATTCAGCGTTTCGTCTATATATTCCTGGATGCGCTGCAAGGTAAGACGGAAGGAGTTGACGCTACTCTCCAGACGTTTGAGCAGGTTGGTAGCCATCAGCTTGCGGAGACCTTTCTCTCGTCCGTCGATAGAGATACCCGAGCCTTCCATATTGATTTCATAATCCTCCTTCACGCTATCAAAGATATAGAGTGAGGGCGTATAGATGCTCAGATTCAGCCTGTTAAGCTGTTCAGCAATCTCGCTGAAAGAGATGCTATCGCTCAAATCCGTCAACTTTGGACGGCGGGATATAGGAGCTAATCTTTTAGGGAACTTACCGATATCCTTCGTATCGTAATATTTCACGATGTGGCTTCGGCTTCGGGCGATGGTAACCGCATCCAGCAATTCGAAGAAATCGAAGTTCAGTTCTTCAAGCAGGCGTTGCGTGGTGCGCTCTTTGGGCTGCAACTTGGTCCATCGGTTGTAAGCCAACTGTGCAGAGCGGAACACATCATCTATGCTGCGGTCGATGTCAAGAACCTCGTTGATTTGCTCAGCATGACCTTCGTATGCCAGTTGCAACTGGTTCTTCAGGTCGTTGAAGCGGTTGTTGACAGGAGTAGCACTCAGCATCAGGACTTTTGTCTTGATTCCTGCTCTAATTACCTTGTTCATCAGTCGCTGATAGCGGTTTTCCTTCTTCTTACCATCATCCAATATATCCAGGTTGTCAGCCTCATCATCCTCATCATCCACATTACCGCCATTGCGGAAATTGTGGCTTTCGTCTATGACTATCAGGTCGTAGTTACCCCAGTTGATTCTTTCAAGATCAATTCCGTTTGACATACCTCTATCTCGGCTTAAATCGCTGTGAAACAGAATATCATAGCGAAGGCGGTCGGCGGCAAGAGGGTTGTTTTTGTAATTAGTCTTGAAGGTGCTCCAGTTGTCATAGAGCTTCTTAGGGCATAATACGAGCACCGACTTATTGCGGTTTTCGTAATACTTGATGACGCTCAGCGCCGTGAAGGTTTTACCCAGACCCACAGAATCGGCAAGGATACAACCATTGTATTTTTCGAGTTTATTGATGATAGCCAGGGCAGCATCTTTTTGGAAATTATAAAGTTTTTTCCAAATCACACTCTCCCGGAAGCCGGTCTTCTCGTTAGGAAGAACATCCTCGTTGATATCATCGAGAAACTCGCTGAAGATATTATATAGCGTAATGAAGTAGATAAACTCGGGTGAATTTTCCTGATAAACGGTTTCTATGTATTCCAGCACCTTGGCAGTTACATCTTCAAACTTATCGCCATTCTTCCACTGTTCATTGAATACGTTCAAATACTGCTCGGCGAAAGGTGAGGGCACAACCTGAACCATGGAATACAAGCTGTTTCCTCGCTCGCATCCCAACTCTGTGGTGGTAAACTCATTAAAAGGTGCATAGGCATAAGGGGCAGTGCCGTTTACGTAAATAAAGCCGCCCATCGACTCCTGTGACACATTTGATTTAAACTTCACCTTGCGTCTTATCCAGTTGGCGCACTCCTTGGCGATGGCTTTCTGCTCCAGTTTGTTACGGAGTTTGATTTCGAAGTCAGAGCCATAAAGATTGCGCTCACGGTTGAGTTTTGGAATGAAGAACTCACGCTTCTCCTTCTTCACCTTATCCTTGATGAAGGTAGGCGAAGTGAAGATAAAACGCAACTCATCAACGTTCTCCAGTTCTTCCTTCAATGCTTCGAAAGCATAGATGGAAAAAGAGGCTGCAGCTATTGACACACGAGATCCTTCAGATAATTTGGTCTTCAAATCATCTACCACCCGTTCTGAAACGTTGTTTATAACCTTAATCAATTCCATAAGTTTCACCTAATAATCAGATAGTTACGCTACAAAAAGTGCATTTTCAATACACTTACTCCTTCAAAAGTACAACAATATTTCGAAACATGCAAGAAAATCGGGGAAAAGTTTAGAAAAAGTTATCAGGAAGTATTAGGGGAGGCTGGTATCATATATTGGCTCGCATCAGAACTGAAATTCAAAGTCACACTTTTCTACGTTGCGCAACTTCTCCCGTTGCTCAGCTTTATGAGCCTTCAGTCTCTTCACCCATTCTGCCAGCTTGGGAGAAGAGCTTTTTATAACTATTGTTTCATTTACATATACCATAAGCCTATAGATTAAAATTCGAATATTTTTAAAGCTTTTGCCCTTACAGGGCGTTGGTTTATATTTCATTAATACCCAGGGTGTTGCCCTGGGCTAGGAGCTTCTGCCCCTTCAGGGCGTGTGGGGCAAGCCGAAAGGGAGCAGCCGCAAAGAAAGGTACCCATCTGTTCTGCATCTCAACGATAAAATGCTTGCCATCGTCGGTTACACAATAGATATCAAAGATGCAGCCACGGAGATCATTCGTTTCTCCAGGCAGTTCCTTATCCTTTCAGCTGATGTAACTGACTCTCCGACAATCCTGTTATTTCCATCACCATCTCTGCATCCATACCTTTTGCCAGCATCTTTCTGGCAATTTCAAGGCTTCGCTTCTCCATGCCCTTTTTCATTCCTTCAGCCAAGCCCTCTTCTTTACCTTCTCTCTTGGCGGTATCAATTGAATTCTTGATATCACGATATGCCATCTTGCTGGCTTCAAAACTGATATATCTTTCTTCTACCTGCTTCATAATCCCAATGTTATTAATATTTCTATATGCATCAGCAAAGCTACAATTTTATTTTCATACCTGCAAGAGTTTTCTGATAAAAATTGAGAAACATGCAAATAATTGAGCATTTTACAATATTATTCCTTTCATTGATAATCATAAAATACGAGCGAAAAAGGTTATTTTGGAGCTTTCGAGTTACTACTAACACACGTACTTAAACCACTGCGATAATGACTCAGTTCCTCAGTTCCTCAGTTCCTCAGTTTTGTTCTAGGGGGTATACTTGATACTTACAAATTGTAAGTAATTATATTTTATTATATAATATATAATAAGCTTCTAAATAAAGATAAAAGTGAAGGGTTAGAGAAAAACTGAGGAACTGAGGAACTGAGGAAGATTTCCTGTATGTTTACATCTTGCTATTTTGCTATGGATAAAGTATTTAAGTACTCAACTCTATGTTTTCTCTTCTGAAAAAGTATGAGTTGCGGGGCGCAAAACGGCGAGTTAGATTGTTTAACAGGTTTCGGATTGAAAGCGTGCTGAAAATCGCGCCTTATCACACGCTGAAATTTGGTGGTATCGGGAAATTGGCGTATCTTTGCACTGTCGTTCAAAGAAAGGCTTGTGCACCCCGCCAAGTCAACATTCAACATTCAACATTCAACATTAAAACTAAAGATTATGGAACAGAAAGGAACATTGAAATATCGTAAAGTACAGCGCACACCTCAGACTGGTGAAAACGCAGGTAAGAAGAAGTGGTATGCTACTTCGGTAACCGACCGCGAAGTGGACTTCGAGGGATTCGTATCGCATATCTCCGACCACGGCTCGCCTTACTCTCGTGGTACTATCCACGGTGTGCTGATGGATGCACTCGACCATCTGCAGGAGCTGATTCTCGACGGCAAGAGCGTGCGTCTCTCTGACCTCGGACTGTTCTCCATCGGTATGAGCTCCAAGGCGGAGGATACCAAGGAGAAGGTGACGGCTGCCAGCGTAGAAGGCGTGCACCTGATTGTGAGAAACACGAAGAGCTGGAGCAATACTGAGCTGCGCAAGAAGTGCAAGATTCAGGAGTACGGCGGCTATATCGGCACCGACGAGGAGGGCACCACAGGCGGTGGTACTACCGGTGGCGGCACTGAACAGGGCGGCGGATCTGACACCAGCCAGGGCGGCGGTACAACTGGCGGCGGTACGCAAGAAGGCGGCGGAGGCGGCTCTCAGGATAACGGCGACGGGCTTGAATAAAGCCCTCGCCTGAGGGCGGCAAGTAGAAAGCTAGCGTATCCCCTCACCAAGTTAACATTAACATTTAACACTTAACATTAAAAATAATAATAAAGATGATGAAAGCAAATACCTGGAAAACGATTTTGCAGATTGCAATCTCCTTCCTCACAGCCATCGCTACTACGCTCGGAGTTACCAGCTGTAGCGTGTAAAAAAAAAAGATGTTTTTTAAATTTTGATTCGACATAGCAAAGCCCCCGGTGCATCACGCATCGGGGGCTTTTTTTTAACCCTTTAACCAGTCGGCTACCCATGTACGGCGTTTCGCCGTACATGGTATATTAACTAGTTAATAGTCAAGACTTTGCAAACAAATATTATAAAACAATTTAAAAAAATTCTATCTCTTTACAGCCCCTCTTATCACGAACCAGGCATGAACTGCAAGGGTGGGAAGAAGGCCGTAATGGGTGCGCATCACCTGGAAACGCTCCTTCAGGGAGGCTTTGTGGTTCTGCGTGGTCATGCCGCCATCCAGAAAATGGGTGAGGACGGCATGGACGTTGCGCAACGGCAACTTGCGGCGAGATGACTCCCGCATGATGCGGATACACCAGTCTACATCTGCCGAATAACGGTAGTGCAGATCGTAATGAATCTCACGGGCTATGTCTGTGCGGGCATAGAATGACTGGTGACATACCAGCATGCCCCAGATGAACGAACGCCACGTGAGCTTCTTGGGTGGGGCTAGACGGCGATGACGCAAGAAATGGCCCATCTCGTCCACGATATCGGTATCGCCGTAAAGTACGCCGGGCAGTAATTCACCTTCGCCTACACAGCCTTCTACATATTCCAGCGTATCGGCTGTAGGAAAGGTGTCGCCGGCATTCATGAACACCAGGTAATCGCCCGTAGCACGGTCGATGCTCTTGTTCATGGCATCATAAAGTCCCTTGTCGGGTTCTGATACGACCACGATTTCGTGCGAGCTCTCACCTACTGCATTGCGATGCTGATATGCCTTCACCAGCTGGAGGGTGCGGTCGCGGGAACCGCCATCCATGATGAGGTGCTCGATGTTGCAGTAGGTCTGGCGCTGCACGCTGTCGAGGGTACGCTGCAACTCCTTCTCGGCATTGTACGTACAGGTTACGACGGTGAACTTAATCATAACTTATAGTTTTTGTAGGCCATCGCCTCGTTATAAACTTCAATATATTTCAATGCTACGGCATGCTGCGAATAGTTCTGTGCTACCTTCTGCTGACATGCCTGCTTCAGAGCCGCCCTGTCGGCCTCTTCGAGTACCCAGTGGATGCCACTCGCCAGGTCTTCGGTATCGCGGTAGTTGGCCACGTAGCCGTTCTGCTGATGGTCTATCATCTCCGGTATACCTCCTACCCTGAAACCGATGCTCGGCACGCCGCACGCCATCGACTCCATGATGGTGTTAGGGAGGTTATCTTCGAGCGATGGCAGCACAAAGGCATCGGCAGAATTGTAGATTGCCACAATCTGCTTCTCATCGCTGACATAGCCGAGCGAATAGGACGGCAGGGTGAGGTTTACTTCCTCGGAATGGCCGCCCAGGATGGCGATGGCGGTATTCTCCTTCATCTCAGGATAGCGCGCTACCAGCCGGTCGATGGCTTCGATGAAATAACGCATGCCCTTGCGCTCGTCGGTTACGCGCTGGGATACGAAGAGGATGATATGCTTGTCGGCTGGCAGACCGGCACGCAGACGCGCCTCTGCCTGATCCTGCGGACAGAACACGTGGGTATCTATCGGATTCGGGATGTTGGTGATGCGCTGACCTACGAAGAGACCGCTACCCTTAGCCTGCCGTTCGAGCCAACGGCTACAGGTGACGAAGGAGATGGCGCCGCGATGGTAGAGTTCCTTCTTGCGGCGGAATATCTTTGCTGAGAGGTCGTTCTTGCTGCCTTTATTGGGGAGAAGCGGACAGTTGCCGCAGGCGGAGGCATAGCGGTTGCAGCCACGCGCATAATGGCAGATGCCGGTAGCTGGCCAGAGATCGTGCATGGTCCATACCACCGGTTTGCCGCTGCGGATTATCTTGCGGATGTTCTTGAGTGAGAGCATGCCCTGATTGATCCAGGAGAGATGGATGACATCTGCCTCCTGAAACTCGCGGAGCCTGGTGATATCGGTGCCCGATGTTGCCATGTCTACCTCCCAGAGGCGCTGACGGGAGAAATGGAGATGCCAGAACACGCACCAGCGCTCCCACAGGAAGTTCCACTGCAACCTGAGCGAACGGGGCAGACTGACCACGGTGATGTCTTCTGTCTCCTTGTCGCGTACCAACATCTTTGCCTTAACGCCATTGTTGTTAAGGGCATCCATCAGGCGGTTGGCTGCTACTGCCGCTCCGCCTGTCTTTTCACTTGTATTTACTATGAGTACTCTCATCTGCGTATATTTTTGATACCGCAAAAAGCTGCGTATATTGATTGATACTGCAAAGATAGCACAAATCGGAGACAAAACAAAATAAAAAGGCATGTTTTTTTCGAGGAAGTCGGAAAAGGAGGAAACGGAAGGGGGAGAAAGGGGCATAAAAAAACATACCACAACTCTCAACGAGCTGTGGCATGCAATATGTTTAACTTAAAAAATCTAATCAAAATAGTCTCACGACTTTCTCAATTATCGGTTAAACAATCTACCTTAAAACCTAATAACTAAAAACCTAAATCTATTACTACTAACCTAAACAATCTATTAACCTTTTGACACTGCAAAATTACTACTATTTCGGCTATTCACCAAATATTCAGCCAAGAAAGTGTGACGTTTTTGCATTTTTTTGATATATATCAAGCAAAAATGAACAAAAGAAACGGAAATTAACAACTTTCTGACACTTTTTCTACATTTTGCAGAATATAAAGCTTTTGCCCTTTCAGGGCGCCTTGCTGCTTGCGTTCTATCCTTTCTGGATAAGAACGGTGGCATAGGCGGAGATGCCCTCCATTCTGCCTGTGAATCCGAGTTTCTCGGTGGTTGTTGCCTTGATGGATATCTGGTCTTCGTCTACCCCCATCACCTCTGCCAGACAGGCTTTCATGGCTGGCACATGCGGGTTGAGTTTAGGGCGTTCGGCACAGACTGTGGCATCGATATTGCCCAGTGTATAGCCCTTGGTAGCTATCAGTTCCATCGTTTTGCGGAGCAGAATCTTAGAATCCACATTCAGTGTTTCTGCTGCCGTATCCGGGAAATGATATCCGATATCACGCATGTTGGCGGCACCCAGCAGGGCATCGCAAATGGCATGTATCAGCACATCGGCATCGCTGTGACCCAGCAATCCCAGTTCATAATCTATCTTGATTCCTCCCAGCCACAAGTCGCGGTCAGCCACGAGCTTGTGGACATCATATCCAAATCCTACACGTATATTCATATCTATATATAATAACTAATCAATAATAACTAATCCCTAAAAACTATCTCTTAAACAGGTCCTTCAGTCCATCCATATCAAACGACAGGGTGAAGCGGAGGGTCTGGTCGAGCGGGTTGCTCTTGGCGGTAGCCACCACATAGGCAGCATCAAGCGAAAAGACATTCATCTTGAAACCGGCACCCACGGTGAAGTACTTGCGGTTACCCTTGCTCTGACTCTCGTGATGATAGCCGGCACGGAGCGCAAACTTATCATTGTATACATACTCGGCACCCAGACCGTAGTTGATTTCCTCCAACTCTTCCTTGAAACCGCCAGGGGCATCGCTGAAACTCTTGAAGATACCGCTGATGCCCGAAATATCATCATACTCACGATGCACACGGTCTTCGTATTCTGAATTGTCCTCACCCTCTTCCTGCTTAGGAACGGTAGGCACCAGATACTTGCTGGCATCGGCTGCCAGGGTAACGCGGTTGTATTCGTCGATAGGAATCATCAGCGAAGCGCCCAGACGCATGTTGGCTGGCAGGAACTCGCCATACTCCTTGCCGCTGAAGGTAATCTTACTACCGATGTTAGAAATATTCAATCCCAAGCCCAACTGGCATTCGCGCTGACCGATGACCACATAGTTCTGGTAATAGGCGGCGATATCGGCTGCGAAAGCGGAGGCAGGCGAATTATCTTCGGTATAATCGAAGCGCATATCGGAATAGATCCAGCGGATGGCGGCAGCAAGAGAGAACTTCTCGCTGAGCATCAGAGAATAAGCCACATCGACCGACATCTCGTAAGGATTGATGGTCATACCCGTGCCACTCTCGGCACCTTCCTGACTGGTAAACACTTCGCCCATATTGAAATAGCGGAGCGATGCTGATACGGCACTGTAATCGCCAATACGGTAATAGCCAGAGAGATAGGCGAGGTTCATATCATTGACCAGCGAGCGCAGCCAAGGGGTGAAACTGAGCGATACACCGGCACGCGAAATGGTGAAAGGATATTTTGCCGGGTTCCAGTACTGGGAGTTGACATCAGGGTCGGTAGCCGCACCGACATCTCCCAAACCGCCACCACGGGCATCTGGAGCTATGGTTTGCGAAATGACTGCATAGTTCACAGGATTGAAGAGGTCTTTCTTATCCTGCGCCTTCACTTCTGATGCCATCAGAGCGAGACATCCCAAGATGAATATCTTATAGATTCTTTTCATTGCCATTGTAAATATATTTTTATTTGATGATGATAAGTTTCTTGACTTTAGAGGTGTAGCTGCTGCCATCGCTCGCCACCTTGACGCGATAGAGATATACGCCGGTGCCCAGAGGGGTACCGCTATCGGAGGTGAGGTCCCAGCTTACGGTATAGCTGCCCGAGGTAGGTACACCGCTTTCGGAATGGCGCCAGTGCTGTCTGCCCGATGAATCGAACACTTCTACCACCACGTCCATATCGCTCTCTGTGCGGTCGTGGCTGATGATGAAGGTGGTGGAGGTCTTCGCCGGATTGGCAGTTACGCCCACATCGAAGAGCGCCGGACTCAGTCCCTTCACCACATTGAAACGGAGCTTCACCGTAGAACTGTTGTTCTGGATATCCCAGGCTCGGAAGGTGAGTTCGTGGCTGCCCGGTTCCAGTTGCGGTATGCTGTAATAGGTAGAACCGCTGGTATAGGTTCCGAAATCGTAGGTGAAATTGCTGTTCAGCACATAGGTCTTCGACATATCGCCATCTATCACCAGCTGCAGGTCGTGGCCGATACCGCTTCCAGCAACATTGATTCCGTCCTTATCGGTTATCTTTGCCACAAAGAACGGGGTGGTGTTGACTTTGCCGCCGTCTGCGAAGGAAGGCGAATTGAGATAGCAATAGATGGAAGGACCGATGGAATCGTTCTTCATCTCCTCGCTCTCACCTACCGTAAACTGCTCGCTGGAGCCGTGGGCGGAGAGGGTCTTGGCGGTATTCACCGCATAGAGGTTAACCAAACCGCTCTGGTTGGAATAATTGATATCCAGCGGAACGGCAAAGGAGAAGGCAAACTTGCCGCCTCTGACGCTATCGGTGCCCTGATACAGGGTCTTGGTTCTGTCTTTGTATTCGAAAGCCTTCTCAGCGCCATCCTTGTCGGTATTGTTCAGTCGACAGGTAACCGTTTCCTTAGAATCTCTTACGGTAGCGGTAATCACGCCCCGGAAGTCGTCTGCTCCCTCTATATGACCTGCCATGCGGGCGATAGAGCCTGCCTTCAGCATCGGCAGGGTTTCAGACTCGGCAACAGGAATGCCATTGATGGAATCTACCACAATCTGATGCATAGGCAGATTGAGTGCAAGAGCTGGGTCGCCCAGAAGGGAATAGTGAAGATAGTTTACTGTGACATCAGAGCCGGAATTAGGTACGTTGCCGCTCACCAGGTCGTTCTGCGCCAGTCGGTGCGCCTCGCCTATCGTGACAGGCTTGCCGTCTACCAGACTGAGCACTCTGTGGATGAAGGCACGGTTGATATGTCTGTTATACTGGGCGTAAACGGTACGGGTGGTGCCATAGAAGGCTACTGCGCCGCCTTTTTCGTTGAGCAGCGCATATTCGCCGATGTTGGCTTCGAGTCCGTCGAACGGCATGATATCGCAGGAGGCGGTTACCCAGAGCGGCAGGTTGGTATTGCGGAAATCGGCAAAATCGGTGAGTTTCAGAACCGATTCGTGCGACAGCTGGGTAGGATCGCCATGTCCGGCATAATCCATGATGAGGGCTCCCGCAGCCTGCTGCTGTTTGATGATCTTGGTTGCCTCTGGATAGGTATTGCCCGTAGAGGAGGTTTCGCGGGTATAGGCATCCCACATCACCTTCTTGACGAGATAGGCGGGATAGGTGGTGAGCACATCATTTGCCACCTCATCGGCATCCTGCATGTGGAGGTTTCCGTTTCCGTCATCACCCATAAACATCAGGGTGTTCTGCCAGGTGCCTACATTGGCATTCTGAGCATAACTGATGGTCTTGTCTACCAGCACCTTGGCTTCTTCTGCATAGGTTACCGGGAAGCGGCCTACGGCTACATCCTGCAGTTCACGGCTAGGATACAGTCCGGCTCCCTCGCCGAGCATACCGAACCAACTGTCGCTGACGAAGCAGTTTACGGCGCTGAAGGAGTTTTCACTCTCAAAGCACAGCAGATAATCGTCAGGATTCAGGATTCTGCAACCGGAGGTAAGCATGCGGTTATCCCATACGCAGTCGCCGAAGAGCAGGAGATATTTCGGCATATCGGCCTCGCTCTGCGCCTTATCGGAAAGCATGCGCAGGTAGCGGCGGTAGGCGTTGGCATCGGGGGTACCGCTAGAAAATTCGTTATAGAGTTCATCGGCAGGCACGATGGTAACGCGCAGTCCGTCGTGCTGCTCATGAAATTCTTTCAGTCGCTGTGCCTGTTTCAGCAGTTTCTGTGAGGTCGGGATGATGATGACCATATCGGCTACTCCATCGGCATGATGATCCTGGTTGGTGATGCCGTAGACATACTGGGCAGCCGGAATCTTTCCACCGGCGGCCAGGTTCGCAGCGGTAAAGGCACAGCTTCTAGGCTCTGCCCATGTTACGGAGATATAATCGAGGCGGATGGAAGCGCCCGACAAGACCTTGATAGAGATGGTATCCTTATCCTGGAAATCGGAAATGGGATAAGTAGCCACCTTCTCTGTAGCCTTGAGGTAAGATATATCCTCCGTCGGATTGTCATCCTTGAGAGAAAGGGTGATTTCGCCCAAAGCCTTGCCATTCTTCAGTATCTGAGCCACGCTGTTTGTGGTGGTAGTCAGGGCTACGGAGAGTTTGCCTGCCGCAGAACCGGTGGTATTCATGATTACCACTTTCTTTTCATCGCCCACCTTCAGTTCTTCTGCATCGAAGAGGTTTCTGCCGCCATGATAATAGCTGAAACCATCTGACTCGTAGAGGGAATGGTAATCGTATGACTGCGGATAATGGGAAGAGACAAAGGTGGCTGAATCCTGCACCAGTGGCTCTCCATCGGTCTGGGTAATAAAATAGTAGCCGTAATCGGAATAAGGATTACGGATGCGTTGGAGGGCGGTTTCTGACTTCCAGGATACCGGACCCTGGGCATAGAAATAATGCTTGCCGCCAACGATGCACTGGGGAACTTCCTGCAAATCGTCGGTAGCCTGCAGTTCGCTCGCCAGAAGGGCTTCATTCTGCAGATTGCCGCCATAGCCGTAAATCTTCACCTTGCTGATATCGGAGAAGCCTGCCTGGCGCACTACCTGATCGGTAAGCTGATGGAAACCGGTTTCGCTGACTCTGATCTTCGCCCATCTGCCTGAGGCCAGGACGGAATGGGAGGCATAGAGGGAAGAGGCTGAGCGCAAAGCATCAGAAGAAGTGAAGGCTGATACTTTGCCCTTAGCCAGTAAAGAACCTCGACTGGAACGCTCGGAGCGCTTCAGAGGACGGGATTCTACCTGGAGCATGAAGCTGACCAGCAGCTGATAGCGGTTATTGCGGAACACGACAGGACTGAAACCTATCTGGAGTACGCCCTGCTTACGGCATTCGGTAACCCGCTGCTGGGGTAATACCTGCTCAGGAGGGACTGCACCCGACAGGCGATTGTAATTGGCGATGTCGGAGGCAGTCATATCGATATACTCGCCATATTTCAGGCTGACGGTATATACAGAATCACGATATGCACCGGTCAGAGGAATGGAATACACGAAACGGGGCAACACGGAATCTACTCTGACTTCTGAAGAGGTCAGATTGAAGAATCGCTGTGCCTGAGCAGGAACCACCAGCATGAGCAGACATGCCAGCAGCATGTATTTCCAAACCTTTGTTGTGTTCATATCGATATATTACTTGCAATATTGTTTATTTACAGTGAAAATCGAGCACCTTCCTGTCTTCGAGATAGCCTACGAGATGGTCGTCGATGTTGACAGGACCGCAGCCTGTAGGACATCCGGTATAGAGCAGGTCGCCCGTCTTGAGCGTGAAGTACTGGCTGATGTAGGAGATGATTTCATCTACCTTGTAGAGCATATCGCTCGTGCAGCCTTCCTGTACGGTCTTGTCATTGAGGTCGAGGCGGAAGTGCAGTGCCTGGATATCACGGAACTTCTGGATGTCGACCCATTCGCCGATAACCGCAGAACCGTCGAATCCCTTGGCGAGTTCCCAAGGCTGACCAGCCTCACGCAGCTTCTTCTGCATCTCGCGTGCCGTAAAGTCGATACCTACGGTTACTGCATCGTAATAGCGATGGGCAAAACGCTGCGGAATGGTCTTTCCCAACTTGGAAATTCTGACCACCACTTCGGTTTCATACTCTATTCTTCCCAGATGATCAGGGATGAAGAAAGGCTTGCCGTTATTGAGCAAAGCAGAATCTGCCTTGGTGAAGATGACAGGACGCTCTGGTTTAGATAACGTACCATGCAGCGATTTATTGTGTTCGGTATAGTTCATACCGATGGCAAATATCTTCATAACATCAAATTTTGATATAAAAAAGAAATGGGAGTTAGAAGCAAAGCGAGGCTTAACTTCATAACTCCCGGTATTCTAATTTAACTATAAGTCAAATTAACGCTTGCTTTTGAGTAATGATTACTCAGCAGCAAGAGTAAAGCGCTGGTAAGCAACGATCTTGAGATCCTTGCTCTGAGAAGCGAGGTACTGAGCAACAGTCTGCTTGTCACCGTCACCGAACTGGAACTCCTGGTCAACGAGGCAGTTCTCCTTGAAGAACTTAGCCAGACGACCATTAGCAATGTTCTGGATCATAGTAGGATTCAAAGTAGCAGCCTTCTCCTCACCAACAGTCTTCTTGATGTTGCGAGCCTCTTCAGCCTGCTCAGGTGTCAACCAACCCTTCTTAGTGTTGCTCTCGATGTGCTCCTCAGAGTCAACGTGAGCTGGGTTGATGCCAGCCTTCTTCAAAGCTGCGTTAACAGCCTTCTCTACAAGCTCTTCCTTAGTCTTGGCAACAGCAACTTCGAGCTCAGTCTTCTTAGTCTCCTCAGAAACTGAAGACTCGTCGAGAGCTACAGGGCGCATAGCAGCAACCTGCATAGCTACCTTGTGACCAGCCTCCTCGTTGTTCTCGTTGAGCTGAACCATAGTACACAAAGTGTGCTTGTTCATGTGGTCGTAAACCTCGATGTTGTCACCCTCGAGAACACAGTAGCCGTCGAGCTCCATCTTCTCGCCAGTGATACCAGAGCGCTGTGTAACAGCAGCCTGAGCATCAGCATCGCCAACCTTCAAAGTCTTCACCTCGTCGAGAGTGTGAGCCTTGGCAGCGATAGCAGCGTCGAGGATGTCAGATGTCAACTTGATGAAGTCAGCACCGTTAGCTACGAAGTCAGTCTCGCACTTGAGAGCGATGATAGCAGCGAAATCGTTAACCTTCTTAACGAGAACGCAACCGTTAGAAGTCTCACGGTCAGAACGCTTAGCAGCGATAGCGAGACCACGCTCACGGAGCAACTCCTTTGCCTTATCGAAATCACCTTCAGCCTCTGTGAGTGCCTTCTTAACGTCAGCAAGACCAGCACCAGTCATAGCGCGAAGTTTCTTGATATCTTCAATTGAAACAGCCATAATATTTTTTAATATTAAAAGTTAATAATAATCTTTGCTTGAAAAGAACTAAAGCCATCGAATCATAAAACAGAATCAATGGCTCCAGTATATTTTTGTTTGCCTAATTACTCAGCCTCGTCCTTGCGAGCAGCCTTCTTCTTAGGCTGATCCTTCTGCTCAGCAGCAGCCTTGTCGTCAGCCTTCTCAGCCTTACGCTCCTCGATACCCTCAGCGATAGCACCGCAAACAGCAGTGAGGATAGCCTCTACTGAGTCCTTAGCGTCATCATTAGCTGGGATAACGTAGTCGATATTCTTAGGATCTGAGTTTGTATCAACGATACCGAAAACAGGAATACCAAGACGGTTAGCCTCCTTAACAGCGATGTGCTCCTTCATTACGTCGATAACGAAGAGTGCGCTAGGGAGACGGCTCAAGTCAGCGATAGAACCGAGGTTCTTCTCCAACTTAGCGCGCTGGCGGCTGATCTGCAGCAACTCACGCTTAGAGAGGTTAGAGAATGTACCATCGTTCATCAACTTGTCGATGTTTGTCATTTTCTTAACTGCCTTACGGATTGTAGGGAAGTTGGTAAGCATACCACCAGCCCAACGCTCGTTAACGTATGGCATATTTACAGAAGCTGCCTTCTCGGCAACTACATCCTTAGCTTGTTTTTTAGTAGCGACAAACAGGATTTTCTTACCTGTCTTGGCGATTTCCTTGAGGGCCTCAGCAGCCTCGTCAACCTTAGCAACAGTCTTGTTGAGGTCGATAATATGAATACCGTTACGCTCCATGAAGATGTAAGGAGCCATTGCTGGGTTCCACTTGCGACGGAGGTGTCCGAAGTGGCAACCTGCCTGAAGTAACTGGTCAAAATTTGTTCTTGACATTGTCTTTTCTTTTTTAATTGTGTTTACTTTCTTTTGAATTCACTAACGTGCATTTTTTCTCCGCTCGGCATAACTCATGCAAGCATGGCTCTGCTCTCGCTTATCGAAAAAAATCTACTAGAATCAGTCGATGAGTAGTCCCCGATTAATGGAATCTCACCGATTTAGATACTAAACTTTTTAGCTCAGCTATAATAATCTGAATATATAATAAAATATATGTATAAGATTAACGCTTGCTGAACTGGAAGCGACGACGAGCCTTTGGCTGACCTGGCTTCTTACGCTCTACAGCACGTGAGTCACGTGTCATGAAGCCTGCATCCTTCAATGCCTTCTTATCGTTAGCGTCGATCTTAACGAGAGCGCGAGCGATAGCGAGGCGGAGAGCCTGGCTCTGACCGGTGAAACCACCACCGTCGAGGTTTGCCTTAATATCATACTTACCCTCAGCTTCGAGCAACTGCAATGGCTGCTTTACTACATAGCGAAGGATTGCTGATGGGAAATATGTCTCAATATCTTTCTTGTTGATTGTGATCTTACCGGTACCCTCTGTGAGGTATACACGAGCTACAGCGCTCTTACGGCGACCAATTGCATTAATTACTTCCATTCTACCTTAATTATTTATACTGGTTAATATCAATAGCCTTTGGCTGCTGTGCCTCGTGCTTGTGCTCTGTGCCATCGTAAATGAAGAGGTTGTCCATCAAAGAACGACCGAGAGGGCCCTTTGGCAACATACCCTCGATAGCGTGACGGAGGATCTTGTCCATTCCATCAGGACGCTTGCGCAACTCTGCTGGAGTGTTGAAGCGCTGACCACCTGGATAACCAGTGTAACGAGTGTAAACCTTATCTGTTTCCTTCTTACCAGTGAAAACTACCTTAGCGGCATTGATAATGATTACGTTGTCACCACAATCTACGTGTGGAGTGAAAGTTGGCTTGTACTTTCCGCGGAGCAATTTAGCAACCTTAGAGCAGAGGCGACCTACAACCTGGTCGGTAGCGTCAATTACGACCCACTCTTTCTTAGCTGTTTCCTTGTTTACGGAAATAGTCTTGTAACTTAATGTGTCCATTTTAAAATTTAAATTTACTACTAAAAAACGTTTTAATCTTTTTTACTCACTATTCAGACAGGTGATTCACTAACCACATACCCCGGCCACAGGGCATGCTATTAACACACCATATCTTGGGGACTCTAAGTGTATCCCCGAAATAATCGGACTGCAAAATTACACATTTTTATTTGATTATGTGTAAGTTACGAGTTTTAACCCCAAACTTTTATAAATATTTAACTTAGTTTGCGCTTTTCTGCTCAGGATAAGCAAAAAAAGCTCCCTCAGCACAAAGACCGAGGGAGCCGAAATGAAGTCTATTTAAAGCCCTACTTCGTGGGCTCGAGAGAAGATATATAACTTACTTTAAAATCACCTTCTTGCCATTGATGATAACAAGACCCTTGGCAGACTTGCTTATGCGCTTGCCGTCGATAGAGTAAACCTTGCCAGCCTTGACAGCCTCGCTGACAGTGATGCCGCTGATGCCGGTTGCAACCTTCTCAGCCTCTTTAGCCTCATCTACAATCTTCTGAGCCTCAGCCAGGATAGCGTCAATTCTAGCCAACATCGCGTTGAACTGCTCCTGAGTCAAGTCTTCCTGAAAAAGCTTCATGTACATCTGGCTCATCTCTACATTAAGGTCATCCAACTTGGTAAAGTACTTATCCTTTACTGTTGGACACTCTGAGTCAAGGGTAGAGAGGTATTCATCCATCTTCTGAGCAGCTGGATAATACTTTGCGTTGAACTGCGCCATCCACTCATCCTTCTGTGCCTGAGCATACAAGTCGGAGATATTCGCCTTGAAATAACCAAAGTTCTCTACAAAGCCATCAATCTTGCTTTCTGTATAAGGAGCCGTAGGATCGGCTGGTGCCTGAGCAAACTCAGCAGCAAGGTTCTTCCAATACTCTGCTGATTCATTTACCGCAGAAAGGTCATACTCAGGGAAATCCTTCTTTATCTTTGCTATTTCTGCATCCAATGAAGCGAGTGTTGCTGTGATGTCATCCAGCAAAGTGCTGGCTTTCTTTGATGCAGCCAAGAGGGCATCTGCCTTTTTGCTGATGGCATCATACTGATCACACATCTTCTTTGCCTGCTCTGCTGTCTCGACAGGACTCATCATGGTAGACATATAAATCTGCATCATATCAGCATCCAGCTCATCGAAAGCTGGTGCATAATAATTCTGCACGTTCCCAGGTATCTGTCCCAAGCACTCAGCCTTGTGCATATAAGCAGCGTTATAACTGCTATTCACCTGGAAAGAATAAACCTCCAGCTCTGCATTCTTCACTGCATCCTTGATTCCTTCTGCCATCTCTGCTACTTTAGCCTGATAGCTTTTAACCTCAGCTGCAGTAAGAGTCCCTGCAGCAAACTTATCCTTCACCTCAGCAGCCATGTCAGAAAGGCTGGTCTTATTAAATTCCAACGAGTTCTTGGTATCCTCTGCATCCGCATACTTCTCGTTGATTTCCGTCAGCATAGCGTCAATTTTCTGCTGCAAGTCTGTGATAGACTTCACAAGTGCATCATACTGCTCCTGAGTTGCAGGAGTCTGACCCTCTTCTGCTGCAGCCGCAAAAGGCTGAGCTGCTGATACTGAAACCGCTGGCGCTGCGCTCAACATGAGCATAGCCGCAAAAAGTAATTGTTTCTTCATAATCACTCACATTAAAAGTTAATACTAATATTTATTATCTCACTATTTTATATACACTGTTTCCCTGCTTCACGATATAGATACCATGACGCAGTTCCTTGTCTGATACCCTGCGGCCATTGAGGTCGTAGAATACCTTCTTACCATGACGTGACGGAGTGGCTGTAACGGAACTGATACCCGTTGAGCTTGCCGGTGTCACGATGAGTTCCTTGGAATTGTAAGAAAGTTCACCCTTCTTGCTGCCGTTAACTACCAGCGCATAGGTGGCATCTGATTCCAGACCAGAGAATGCGAACTCAGTCTTGCCATGGGTAGAAACCTTCTGGTAGGCTGCCACAGGTTCGTGAATCAGAGCATTGCATCCCAAAAGGACATCATCGATATAGAAAGCACCGGAAGTACGCTGGATGACATTCAGTCTCACAGAATCAGCCAACTCCGGCAACTTATAGCTATAGGTATCTCCCGAAGCCATGTCAGCACCGCCCTGCAAAGTAGCAATCTGCTTCCATTCTCCGTTCTGATAAGCCTCAACTGCCAAGGTTGCCTTGGTTGAAGAAGATGACTTGGCGAAGAACTTGACAGAAGATATACGGTTGCTGGCAAATGCCATCTTCAGATAAGTATCTATCTTGTTCAGACGGAGGCAAGGTGTTTCCTCACCATAATAGTTCATGCTCAGGTTACCATTGGTTTCCCAAAGCGAAGGCATACCCTCCAGTTCCTTGCTGAAATCATAGCCCTTCTGAGTTGCCTCTGAAGCATAAACCAACTTATGCAGGGTAACTACGTAATCATCTGCTGCTTCCATACCTTTCCATGAAGCCGTGAAGCCTGTCTTACCCACTGCAGTAGCTTTTACATCAGTTACATAATACTTGCTGAAAGGAATAGCGGCAGTAGTAAACTGCTGGGTGTAGACATCAGAAGAATAAGAGCCACGGTTTGCCTGCAAGGTAATCTCATAGGTTGTTTCAGGACTCAAACGCTCAACATGAAGAGAAGGCTGTGCTACTGTATATACCTTATTATTATAGAACGGCAGAGATTCTTTCTTTCCATTCACCACTGAGCTGATGTTCAGAACATATTGCTTGGCAACAGGCACATCTGTCCATCCTACCACAATACTGCTATCCTGGACCTCAGTAACCTTCACGTCAGGAGTATTCAGTTTCAGGTTCAGTCCGCCGAGCATGAGATTGATGATGCCATCCTTCTCCTCGATATCATCCAGTGACATCACCTTGCCACCAGCCCAGGAAGTCAGATTACACTGAGTCACATTCGATGTTCCAGGGAACGGATCTCCCGCACGGGTATTGTCGGTAAGCTTGTTATCAGCCTCAACGATATCCACACGCTGATGAGTGCCAGTGATGTTCAACTCATTTTTCTCCCAAGCCTTGGCATCATAATCGATATGCCAGAGCAACATGCCATGACCCGGAATGAACTTATCCCAGCCTTTCTGCTGGCGGTTCTCCATGATGAAGTATTCCTGATCATTGGTTCCTCCCACAGGCACCATGTATGCCTTGTTGCTGTCGTTCAGGTCGGGCAGAACATTGAGGGTATCTACCCCATTCTTCAACACGGTCAGGTCGAGCCATCCCAGACAGGCACGCTCATAGGCAGAGAATGCCGCAGGCGTATTGCCATTGTTGTTATAAGAAGCCTGTGCCATGGTATCGAAAGAACCAGGGGCGAAGGTTGTTATGCCATAATTAACATCATAATGGTCGGCAAGACCCAGCACATGACCGAATTCATGCACAAAGGTACCGATGCCGGCAGGCTGAGGTGTGATGAGGGTACCATTGATTTCGTTGCTGCAGGTATAGTTGCCTACCTCTACTCCATTCAGTTTCAGCGAAGTTTCGCTGAGTCCTGCATCTTTAGCCATGTCTGAATAATAGGCAGAATGTGGCCAGATAGCATTGCCATCGCCAGAATCAGCCTCACCCTTTCCGGCATAGAAAAAATAGATGTTGTCAATGTAGCCATCCTGGTTATGGTCATATTGGGAGAAATCAACCGATGAGGCAGCAAGTGTACAAGCCTCTCTCACGAATTCCTCCAGACGGACAGGATTATCTACGGAAGAGCCTTTGTTGGCTCCATAATAAGAATATTTCTCAGGTAATGTTACAGGACCGATGACATCAAACTGAGGTTGGAATCTGCCATTGGAACTGTTCAGATAGAAATCTCTCGCACTTCCATTGGCACCATTGCTGTAAGTAAATCCAGGTTCATTGAGCATATTGTTGAAGAACTGATGTGCATCGCTACCTACGGTAGAGAATTTGGTATCAGCAAACTGCACCAAGATGACCAATGAGTGAACCTCACCAATGGTTGGGAAATTGTTCAATTTCTCTTTCTGAGGATTGCTGCCGGATTTCAAAGAAGCATTCCTGCGAGACGAAAGGGTTTGCTGCAACTGCTGCAGACGGGCACGCTTGAAAGATTCAAGGATGGCAGCCTTGTCCTGACTCTCAACGAACGCCTTGACCTTTGCGGTGCGCTCAGAAGCCTCAACAGCCTTGATGCCGCTAGCCTGCACCTTGCCATCCTTCCAATCGGCATACTCGTAATTTTTCTGTCGAGCATTAAACATGAGCGGAATGCCATCAGAAGTCAGCACATAATGGCCGTGCTCATCACCGCGCATCTGGATGGTGAGCCAGGAGCCATCAGCCTGCTTCACCTTCAAAGGCTTAGGATAAGCAGGAATAGCAAAGGTGGTCTGCACGAAACAGACCACCAATAAACTGAATATAATGATTCTCTTCATACTTACTTGATAACAAACTTAGCAGTAGCCTTATGACCAGCCTTATCAGTTGCCTTTACGATATAGAGACCAGAAGTCAAACCAGAAGTACTGAATGCAGCACCTGAAGTCTTGCCTACGAGCTTGCCATTTACACTGTAAACCCAGATAGCATTAGCACCCTCGGCAGAAATCTGACCATCAGCAGCCTTGATAACCAAAGCCTCTGCATCCTCTACATTCTCAATACCACTTACAAAGTTCTTGAAAATGGTTACATTGATAGTAGCTGAGAACTCACCGAACTTAACGGTAACTACATCGATACCCTGCTTCTTACCCTTGATAACCAGGTCGATGGTGTTGCCATGAGCCTCACCAAAAGTAACAATGGCATTATCCTTAGAAGTAGAAACATCCAAGTCTGACTCCAAGTCAGCGTTCTCCATGCCGTATACAGAAACCTTGACAACAGCAGTACCCTCATCGGTAGTACCAACAGTTACGTCATCAGAGCTGACTGCAAGTGCCTTTGCAATATTGTTGAAGTAAAGAGTAGGAATCTTGCTTCCGTCCTCTTTCCAAGGCTCAGCGAGTGTATTTCCGTAAGCAAACTGCAAACCTGTGAAGAAGTCCTTGCCCATCTCCTTGGCTGCCTTGTAGGCGCCATCTACGCTTGTAGCATCTGTGCTACCCACATTGTTGGTAGTGTAGTTGCCAGACAGGCGAGTTTCTTTCTTAGGAGTTTCACCTTCAGAATATTCCTCGTCAGCAATAGTCTTACCGGCAATCTGATGAACAGTAGCAGGAGCGTTTACCTCTTCACCATCCTGTAATGCCTTGACAGAACCATCGAATACACAGTTCTTTGCAAAACCAGTACCACCATTCCAGGCGCTCTCCATTACACCAATGATACCACCGGCAGCATAACCGTCCCAGTCAGACTTCTTGGTAGCAACGATGTCAGCATGGCTGACAACATTAGAGATTTCGTTGAAGTAATTGTCACCAACGAATCCACCTACAGTATTCTCAGCTGTCAGCTGACCACGAACCTCGCAGTTAGTGAACTTACAGTAATCATGAGGAGTACCTGCAATACCGACAATACCACCCAAAATTGTCTTGGCTGTGGCATTGACATTTGCATAACATGCGTTTACACTAGAGCCTGAACGTGTCTGACCAACGATACCACCTACATTCTCTGTGTTAGGCAAAGTAATCTCACCCTGGAAAGAGCAGTTATTGATCTTGGTCTTAAGATTAGCGCTACCAACGAGACCGCCCGCAGCTATAAAGCCCTGGTCATCACCTGCAATCTTGGCACCATAAACAAAAATGCTGTCTACATTGGTAGCCTGGCCCTTACCATCATAAGTATAATTGGTCTCACCTGCCAACACACCTGCATACTGGTTGCTATTTGTCACCTCTACAGTAGGATTCACGAAAATCAGGTTCTTGGCAATACCATTGAGGTCGAGTGTACCAAACAAACCTGCATGGTCCTCAGTTGTCTTCACACCGAGATTATAGATAGTATGACCGTCACCATCCAGAGAACCAGTGAAGTTCTTGACAGGAGCCCACCACTGTGCAGCCTTAGACATATCAATATCAGCTACCATCTTGTAGTTCTTGGTTGGCTCCAGAGCCAGCTGCTGGAAGTCACCAGTAGTAGAAATCAGGTATGGATCCTCTACGGTACCTGTACCACCCTGTTCAAACTTGGTAAAAGGAAGGTCGTAGAAGTTCATGTCATACTTGTTGTTCGCTCTATCCTCGAACACGACAAACATCTGGCGCTTGCCCAAATCGTTCATAACAGGGAAACTTGCCTGTGAGAAGACATAGTTATCATCACCACGCCATGACTTGATAACGGTACCGTCGAGCGTGGAAACTTCCAAGACATTATCGAGTTTGTTGCTGCCATCCTCGCGACGCTTCTTGGCAATATATACATACTCCATATCATCATTGGTATTGAAGAGATATGGGTTGAGTGATATGCTGTTGATTAATGGAGTGAAGTTCTCTGCCTTTGTGCCCAAGTTAAGTCGGTCCACATGATCGATGGTGCAATCAGGGTTCACCCAAGCGATAGGAGCAAGGACCTCGCCTGCCTCATTAGACTGTGCCTGTGACAAAGCAATGACATACTGGTAGCCCTGTGCATTGGCAGTAGTTGGGTAACGGTCGAAATTAGAAGAGATGGCATTGCCATCAATGCTCTGTGGCAACACACTAACCTTCTCGCAAGAAGGAACATCAACCAGCTGAATCTGCTGACCTGAACCTTCGCTTGTACCTATGGTCTGCAAGAACCACATCTGTTCTGACTTACCATGGATGGTATTCAGCAAACCCCTCTTGTTGCTTGTTACCTTGTCGCAGATATCCTTCAACTTACCATTCTCTGAGTCGTAAACGGCATAAGAAATCAAGTCTCCATCCAAAGCAGGAGCATAATCGTGAAGTCCTACCACATAGTTCAATTTGCCGTTGTTGCTGAAGTAGCCCTTAGACAAATCATTGTTACCGAAGAGGCCGAAAGCAGCTGAACGGTAAGGAGTTCCCTCTGGTGCATTGATGGAAACACGGAGGCTATCCACCTTATCGAAATTCTTATCAAAAGTTCTCAACACCAAGAAGTTGTCTGGTTCCTGCTTAATATCCTTAGAGCCATCACCTGCATCGGTCTTTGTAAATGGCTTATCATACTCTGCCAGAACATAGTAAGGAGTACCATCCACATTCATACAGTTGAAGCAAGAACCCTGAAGATAGGTAATCTTGTTGTCAATATCAAAGTTGAAAGTATGCTCTACAGTCCAGTCTGTCTGTCCATTGGCAGGAGGTGCGATGACATCGATACTATACTTCTCATCAGACTCGTGAGTCATGATGAGACGCTGGTAGCTATTCCATCCCTTTGAAGCATCGAATACAAGACCGGTACCCTCCATCTCGAACTTGATTTCACCTGTATTGATATCATAGGCACGGGTGAGGTACTTGTTTGAGCCATTGAAGGCATCGTGGAACTCCACCAGGATTTCGTTAGACTTCTCGTCTCTATCGAAGAGTTTCTTGGTGATAGGACCGTATGGAGTGATGTCTGCCACATGCTTCCATCCTTCAGGAACCTTGACGCTGAAAGAACCTACCTGCTTGTGGTTATTATCAAACAGGGTAATCACAGAAGACTCGTGGAAGTGGGCTGTATAAAACTCGCTGAAAACAGAGTCTCTGGAAGTAATGTCCTGGGTAAAATACCAGTTGCTTGCGTCTGGAGCAGTTACCCATCCGTAAGTCTGACCCGAAGCCGCATTGGCAGGAGTATCACTACTACGCATAGGAGTATTGCTGACTGTAGCAAAGCCAGCCTGACGCATCTGATAAGCACTGTTGCTGCAATCCACCAAACCAGGAACAGATACCAGGCGATGAATGTCAACATTCTTAAACTTCTTGGCAAACGAAGCCTTGCTGGAGGCCATCGCTGCTGTGCCGCTTGCTCCCAGGAGCAAAGTGAGGCAAAGTGTAGATAAAATTCTCATAATAAAAACTTATTAAGTTTATTTGATGATAGATGATTTACGATATGACTGCCATGCAGAAAGCTTGGTAACAAGACTGCTGGCAGATGGTGCCAACTGGCGAGCCAATGCCGGTGCCTGCTGCTTGACAGAAGCAGGATCTTTCTTTGGAGCTGACATGATATATGGCGCTACCATCCAGCAGAAGTCGTTGTAATAATTAGCCTCTGAAGCACTCTTCGCCTTGAATGTCTGCAAGAGCATGGCAAGGAATTCACCCGTCTTGTTATTGATGGTATAAGCGGTACCGCCAAAGAATCCGTAAGTTCCATACTCCTCGCTATACTTCAAGGTAGCAGAAAGAAGACCAGACTCTGAACCCACATAGCCAAGAAGATCCGTATCGAGGAAGGTATCATAGATATAGTACTTACCAAACTTACCCAGATACTGGCTGCTGCGGGTCTCCACACTACCAGTTTCCTCGTTGATAGAAATAGGGAATACCAGTCCCATTTCAGGAATTGCAAGTTCGGTACGGCTCAATTTGGCATGGACAGTCTGGAGTTCCAGCTTCGTATCCTCATTAAAATCGTAATAAGCAAACACGTATTCTCCGGCAATATCCTTGTCGAAATCAAACTGCTTCACGATGAATGAATCGGTAACGGCTGCCACCTGATACTTGATATAATCAGCACGGAGATGACCGGTTGTATTCTCGCTGAGCGATACCTTCAATTCCTTGCTATTGGTATCAACCGAAGCTTTCGCCCACTCAGGAGCATAGATAACCTTCATATCGGTGTTAGAACGGTATGTCTTCGTGAACTCAACAGGCTGATTGTTGCTATAAATCATATTAGCATTGTTTATCTCAAGCATCAAGCCATACTGAGCTACATTGATAACCACAGAATCGGTCTCTGTCTTCTTGATAACCAACTTGGCGTTACGCGACTGGCGGGAGTCGTTGGCAATAGCAGCCAGTTTCACGGTGCTACCCTCAATGCTGGTACTGAGCCATGAAGGCTCATCGGTATAAGCCTTCATTGGGGTACAGTCAACGGTGACAGCACCCTCACTGTCGTTAGGTCCGAGCATAGTCTGGGCAGAAAGCACGTTGATGGTGCTCTCAGCCACAGCCTGATAATCGCTATCGCTGCTGCATGAGGCCATCAGCCCCATGGCAGCTATACCTATTATATATATAGATTTCTTCATCTTCATTGTTTATTTGTTTGGAGTCAAATTAGAAAGGAAATACCATTCGATGACAAATACATACTTTTTGTTCTCCGTGATAGGCTCTCCTTTGCTTGTACAAGCCAAGGCAATAAAAGTATCGGTGGTATAGCCTCTATCAGCCACGGTTCCATCATCCTCGAAATCAGCTTCCTGAGCAACACCGTGCCATACGATATTCATACCACCATTTCCGAGCAATGCACCCTGATTCAAGTCTGCATTCATCAGCCACAGGGCAGGATATCTACCGCTAGGATCTTCAATCATCTGAGATGGCAGGTTAAGGTTACCCGTCTCTGGATCGAAATCCAATCCTATATTATAAGTATATCCACCTGTGGTGAATGTACCCTTCAGCATGTTCTCCTCATCTTCTATCTTAGAGATGGTTATATCGCAGGAACCCTGCATGGCAGAGAGGGTCCATTTGCCTACCCAGGTATCGATGCTAGGAGCATAAGTTTTCAAGGTAAGAGCCTCATTGTCTTTGGCTGACAACACGCCAGTCGGGCTGACCAGGAAGTCCTGTACCTCGTTGCCATCCAGAACCACTGGCTCATTTACGGCATGGATACCGGTGGTAGTAATATAGAATGGCTGCTCTACAATCTGTCCGTTGGCTGTACGCGAAAGGATGCGACGTTTGCTGGAATTAATCTCAATCATCTTGCTGGCATCAGTAGAATTGCCTACGCGATAGTTCACACCCAAGCGCTTCTGCACATCAGCGATGCTGTTCAGATAAGAAGTCCAGTCCAGATCGGCAGGTATGCGGGTGAATACCATTTCATTCTCCCACTTTTTTCCTCTTACGAAGATACTGTCTTCTGTAAGCTTGGTAACAACAAATTCCCAGTCGCCCTGGTCACCTTCAATCTCACCATAAGTAGGTTCTCCCAGGAAATGGAAGATATTGTTGTAAGTGTTGAAGGCGAGCACTGGTCCCATGCTGCGGTCTACGGTATAACTGGATGTGGCACGCTCTGTAGGGTCAGCGATGGCAGCATCACCTGCTACAGTCACCTTGCCATTGGCAAACTTCATGAGGAAGGTGTAACCGCCACCGGTCATTCCCTTGCCTGTAAAATAATGAAGCTGCCATCCGTTCTCAGAAGATTCCAGAATCTTCTGGGTATTCTCAATGGTGCTCTCGATGCGGTTGGCAGCCGACTCATCGAAGAATTCCTTGTCATCGTGCAGACACGACTGCAAGCTCATGCTGCCCAACAAGCAAACGATAGCTACAAATATATGTTTCATAAATCTATTCTATTTTAAATGTTCCAAATCCAAAGAACTCAACTCTTTACCTCTTCGCAGGATGGCTGCTCGCAATACATCGATATCCACATTCCATGAATCCAGCATATAGTTTCTCACGATGTTAAGCTTCTGGTTCAATGCAGCTACAGCCTCGTCGCCACCTACCTTCTGGGCATCGTCGAGGATAGCCTGCCACTGCTCAGGAGTATAAGTGATATAGGTTGACAGCATCTCGGCAAAGTCCTCCAGACCCTCTGACATGGCGTATGGAGTAACAAAACCCTTGCCATGAGCCACAGAATCCTGAACCTGATACCAGTTACCACTTACGTAGCCCGACTCGGTAATCTTATTATAAGATGTGTCGTAAGGCTTCTTCTGGTTCAGAATGTGGGTGAACTCGTGGTGCATGGTGTGGAAGTAATACTCTGTCATAGAAGCATAGCTTTCCAGCATGGCATCGGTCAGACTGTTCACCTGATAGAGTGTAACCTTTAGACCGCCCTCGGCAGTACCCAGAACAATAGTTCCGTTGCTGTTGTAGGCTGGGCTACCAATCAGGTGGATAACTCTTGGCACATTGTGTTTCACGAAATCAGGTCCCAATACCTCGGCGTATGAATCGAGCCAGAGATACTTGATGATGATAGCCAACTTAGCTGACTTGGCAGAATCGGCTGGTGTCAGGGTATACTGATAATCAGACTCGATGTCCTCCATCTTATACTTGAAATCGATGTTGTAAGGACTGGTGTAGTTCTTCTGCAACCACATGTCCAACTGGTCTCTATCTGGAGAGGTAACAGGGAAGATGGTTGGTCCGTCCGGGTCATTGTCTGAGCAGGCCACAAAGCCCAGGCCCATCACCAATGCCAACATCAACATATATATATTATGTTTCATTTCTTTCTATTACTTTATGTTTTTTACTTATTGCGAGGGTTTGGTGTAACACCCGCTGTGATTACATCCTGTGGCAACTGGATGGCAAGACGTGGGTCACGGGCCTCCATGGTGTCGGTGATGCCTGTAATCTTGTAGTTGCTCTTCACATCACGGCGGTAGATGGTGATGCCGTAACGCTTTACATCCTGCATGCGCAAGCCCTCATGAATGGTCATAATTCGACGGAGGTGAAGGATGCACTGCAACATAGGCTCCTCTGTATCCTTGCTGATGGCGAAGGTTGTATGGAACGCCTTGCGTGGAGTTGGCTTCTCAGGAGTATAATAAGCGGTAACATCATCACTATAGAACTTCTTGACATCATCCAGCGTAAGCTGCACGCCATCCTTAGAGAAGGCAGCCAACTCGGTGTTCAGGTCGTCCAAAGCCTCTGCGTAATGGCCGAGCAAAGCCTGAGCCTCAGCTCTTACGAGCAAAGTTTCATCGGCAGTAAACTCTGCATATACTGCGTGAGGAGTACCGATACCTGCCTGGATATCAGAATATTCGAAATCGTAAGGAACCTTACGGAGGATGTACTTGGAAAGAGATCCTGAGTTGAACACGGTATAGTTGAACACCTTGTCGCTAACTCCCCAAGGACCCTCTGACTGGATGGTCTCCTTGCTTGAAACAATGGCACTATGTGCATACTTGTCACCATACTGGAACGGACCACCGATGGCACCCCATTCAGAAGCAACTACCTGCAACAGGAGGTTTGCCTTTACAGATGAACTGATGTAAGCATTAGGCTGAACCTGCTTGTTAGGAGAAAGAGAACGCCAGGCTGCCCAGTCTCTCAACATACTCTTGGCATTGCTGCCCAACACTTTGTTGGCATACTCCACAGCCTTGTCATACTTCTGATAATAGAGGTAGAAACGGGCTGCGAAAGCGGCTGCAGAGGTAGAAGTGAAATGGAACTTAGGCTTGTCATAAGTTGAGCCTACCAGTTTCAATCCTTCCTGCAAGTCCTTGTCAATCTTGGCATAAAGGTCTGCCAGTGTACCACGGTCGTACTTTACGTGCACATTGGTCTCAACCACCTCTGGGTAAGGAAGGCCCAAGTCTGTGGCTGCAGTGGTCTCATCGTAAGCCATGCAGAATACGTTTGCCAACTGGAACATGGCATAGGCACGGCACAGGAGAGCCTCACCCTTCTGGGCTGCATAAGAGCTCTGGTCTGCCTGACTGTTGATGTGTTGCAAAGCGATATTGGCTGTGGTGATGGCATCATAGTAGGTTGACCAGTAAGTAGAAGGTGTCTCATAAGAACTGGTCTCGGTGATGTCGTCCCATTCGTATGCCTGCTGCTGGAAACGGTCGGCAGCATCCCAACCGGTATTCAGGTTACAATCGGTATTGTCAGAATACATCTCCAGCAAATAGGCTGGATGTACCTGTGGGTAAGCATTAACCAGGAGCTTGGACACATCGGAAGGGCTCTGCAAGTCCAGACGGCTATCTGGCTGCTTGTCCAGATAATCGTTGCAGGAAGACAAGCCAGCCGACAATGCCAACGCTACAATGGCGATATATAATTTCTTTATTTTCATTTTTCTTTTCTACAATAATTAAAGTCCAAGTTTCAATGTAAGAGTAAACTGCTTTGGCATTGGTGAAGCCACACCACCCGCATTCATAAACTCAGGATCCTGACCGTTCAGCTTCTTATCTGCATAGAGCAGCATGAGGTTGGTAGCCTGAAGCTTCAATGAGATGTTGTTCACTGGTGATTTTTCAAACCAGCGGTGTGGAAAGTCGTATGCCAGTGAAATTTCCTTCAAGCGGATGAAGTCACCCTTGGCTGTGCGAACAGATGTATAGTTGTAAGCATTGTAGGCAGTAGCAAGCAATGTGCTGTTCTGCTCATACTCATAACGGCTCACTACACCAGGCACATTGGTAACATTCTCATCACCAGGCTGCATCCAGCGGTTCTTGAAATCGTGGGTCATAGATGTCAAGTCGTTATACTTGGCACTGAAAGCCGGGTCAAGACGAACCACGTTGCCGAAGGCGTATGTAAGGAATACGTTCAGATGGAAGCCCTTATAATTAAAGGTGTTACCCAAAGAACCATTGTAAACTGGGTCTGTAGAACCCTCGTAAATCAGATAATCTGTATTGTCACGCTCCTGGAAGTTGAGGTTACCCACGGTAGCCTGACCCTTCTCATTGATGCATACTGGATAACCCTTCTCATTGATGCCCACGAATGGGATTGAGAACAAGGCACGGGCTGGATAACCCTGCTTGGCAAAACCGTTACCCTGAACCAGGTCGATAACGCGACCCTGATTGTAGAGGTCAGTAATCTCTGTACGGTTGTGAGAATAAATCAGACTGGTCTGCCAGCTGAAATCCTGGGTCTTGATATTGGTAGAAGAGATACTCAACTCCTCACCCCATGACTTCATGGAACCTACATTGGCATAAGCGGTGCCATAGAGCTGGGTAACAGTAGGAGCAATCTCATCGAAGTTGCGACGCTGATATACATCGAAGGTCACATTCAGACGGTTGTTGAAGAAACCTGCATCCACACCGAAGTTGAACTCGTGCTTCTTCTCGTAAGTAAGCTCATCATTACCGAGTGCTGCTACCACAAATCCCAACTCCTTGTCGGTAGTTGTAGGACGGTAAGGGGTATTCATAGAGAGCTTGGTAAGTGCATTGCAGTAAGCTGCATCTGGAGGAGTACCAGTCAAACTGTAAGACACACGGAAGGTGAGGCTTGACAATGGCTTGAGTTTAGGGAAGAAGCTCTCCTCGTGTACGTTCCATGCACCTGACAGGTTCCATGTAGGCATCCAACGTGCCTTGGTGGTACGACCCATCTGGTTAGAACCTTCATAGCGGAATGTTCCGTTCACTACATACTTGCCGTTGAAAGAATAGGTTGCATTGGCATAGAATGCGGCACTACGTGAATCGGTGTTGCGCAAGCTGTAATAGTTTGAGTTCTCCTGGTCCAACTTCTTGAAATAGAGATACTCGAAGTAAGCTGTCTCACCACGGTAGTTCATACCCCAGCCGTTAAACCAGCTGCGGTTACGGCTGATGCTGGTAGTTTCGAGACCACCAAAGAGGTTGACGATGTGCTTCTGCGCAAAAGTATGGTTGTAGTTGACTGTGGCACGGAAGTCATAGTCCAACATACGGTTTTCTGTACGCTGATAGATACCACCCTGTTTCAATACTGATACTGGCAAGGCATAGAGGTCGTCCTTATCAGTGAAGAGCAGCTTGTTGGCATCACGGATCAGTGCGTTGTCCATGGCGCGATAAGCCAAAGCCTGGTTGGAATCTTCCAGAATGTTGTGCTCCTGTGAAGAAGTGCTATACTTGATGGCACCCAGGGTAGCGAATTCAAGATCCTTGAAAGGCTTCCACTTCAACTCCAACTGGAACTTGACATCAGCTACGTTCAGGTCGATGTAGTTGCTCTCCAACTCATGCAGGATGTTGAATGCTGCATAGTTGGCATGATAATAAGTATAAGGATCGAGCGCACGTGATGTGTTCAGGGCGTAAGAATATGGGTTGATATCGAAGTCACGCTTCACCTGACCTGATACTACATCCACATCCTGTCCCAAAGTTCCTGGAGCTCTCTGCTTACGGTAAGAACCACCACCAATCAAGTTGACAGAGAGATTATCAAGAATATGATGAGTCATATTCATGCTCACGGTATAACGGTTCACCTTGCTATCCTTGTACCATCCTGGGTCAACCATAGCAGAAAGTGAAGCATAATAGTTACTCTTCTCGGTACCACCGCTCAAGCTTACAGAGTGGTTCTGCATGATGGCAGAAGAGAAAAGCTGCTTGAACCAGTTGGTATTGCGATACTCAGCCTGCTGGAGATAAGCATTCTGAGACTCCTGATTGTTGGCAAGTCCGAACATACCAGAAGTACTGTTGTAGGTATTGATGAGCTCATACATCTTTCCATATACACCATAGTCGCTACCATTGAGAATATCAGAAAGATTGAGCCATCCCTTATCCCTCAACTCCTTGTAGATGGCCATCTGGTCCTGAGAGTTGAGAATATCAAAATTGCCATAAGATGGAATCAGACGGGTGGTAAACTCACCGGTATAGTTCAGATGAGCCTGTCCCTGCTTACCCTTCTTGGTAGTAACGACGATGACACCTGCCATCGCACGTGCACCATAAATAGAGGTAGCAGAACCATCCTTCAGAATCTGGAAGCTCTCGATATCATCAGAGTTCAAGCCTGCGATGGCAGAAGAAATCAGGGTCTCCGGGTCACCGGAAGCCAAATCATCTGCGCTCACATCGGATACATCCTCCATGATAACGCCATCCACTACCCAAAGAGGTTTTGAAGAACCATAGATAGATGTTGCACCACGCACACGGATCTTTGGAGCAGAACCAAAGGTACCACTCACGTTCTGCACAGACACACCGGCAGCACGGCCTTCCAAAGAACGGCTGATGTCGGCAACACCATTCAATTTTGCTTCCTCGGCATTTACACGGTCGGTAGCACCGGTAAATAAGCGTCGGTCTGTTTTCTGTAAACCAGTAACAACTACCTCCTGCAACTGTGCTTCTGGATGAAGCACCACCTTCATGTGGGCAGAGGCAAGCACTGTCTGACTTTTCATTCCCACGTAACTAAACACGAGTTTAGTTCCATTAGGAACGTTCAATTTAAAGTTACCGTCAACATCTGTGACTGTACCCTTAGTGGCTGCCCCCCCAGAAATTAAAACAGAGGCACCAATAATCGGTTCGTTGTCATCCGCAGATATTACGGTTCCAGATACGTCAATCTGGGCAAACGCTGCTCCGATGCTCATCAAGAGACAAACAAAGAAGAGCGAGAGTCTTTTTTCCATAATTTCTCGTCTTATTTTAAATTATATATAATAATGTGATATCGGCTGCAAAATTACAACAAAAATATGAAATATTATCTTTTTTTGCATAAAATCTGCAAAAATATCCTATTTTTCCTGTTTTTTTGTAAGACAAATCGAGAAATTAATAAAAAATAGATAGCACAAAGCCACAACAGGGCAACAAAGTATCATCTTGTCATTATACATTCGTTAAAAGCAAAAAGTATGCTGAATGCCTTCCTTCACCATGATACCCTTTTCGCAGAAATGGTTGAGCCACTTCTGAGCCATGTATGGAGTCAAGCCGAAGTGGATGCAAATGTCGTATTTCAGTTCCATATTTCTTGTTGTTTGATGGTTCGTTGTTTTCTATATTCTTTGTCTTCTATGAAAGATGATGCAAATATATATAATAATGTGGTAACTTGTATCTTTTGGTATAAACTATTAGGTTTATATAAACATTGGTATATGTCATGTGATTATACGGCATTTGTCATCCGACCGTATGATAAGTGTCGTATAATCGCATGACAAATGTCACGCAATCGATATAATTGCTTCCTTGCATCGTTATAATTGCTTCCTTGCATCATATAAGTCACAACATTACCTCAGTTCGGGATAACGAACTGAGGTATTATTTTATACCTCTTTTGTGTAATTCTCCACATTTTCCACACTTGAGTCCATAATTATGGGGCAAAAGTACTAAAAAAACAAGCAACGAAACAAACTTCCTCACGTTCTTTATATTACTTTTAACCTACTTTACCATATTCACAGAACAAAAAAGAGTGCACTGTAATAAACAATGCACTCTTTTTTTATCATATCAATTCCTTATCCAGGAAATATTATCTGATGAACAGCAGCTCACGATACTTTGGCAAAGTCCAAAGTTCATCGGCTACGAGAAGCTCGAGCTTGTCTATCTGATAACGGATTTCCTCCATCTTTGGAGCTACCGTGTCGTGATATGCTACTGCCTTCTCGCGCTCGCTCTCTATCTTGTTGGCTACCTTGCGGGCATCTACCAATGCCTCTACACCACGCTCTATTGCCTCGGTGCGCTCGGCTATCTCACGGATAATCTTCACGTTGCGGGCAGTCAGCTTCTTGCCTTCCTCGCCACCGAAGATGTGAATCATGCCCTCTACATTCTTTGCCAGACGGCTCTGATAGTGGGTAGCCACTGGGATGATATGGTTCATGGTCAGGTCGCCCATCACACGAGCCTCAATCTGAATCTTCTTGGTATAGGTCTCCCACTTCACCTCGTTGCGCGCCTTCAGCTCGCTCTCGCTCATCACGTTGGTCTTGGCAAACATCTCGATGCTTTCCTTGTCCAGATAACGGTCGAAGACTACCGGGCAGGATGCCTCGCAGTCTAAGCCTCGCTTCTGAGCCTCTTCCTTCCACTCATCAGAATAGCCGTTGCCGTCGAAGCGGATAGGCTTGCAGGTCTTGATATCCTCGCGTACAATATCTATAATAGCCGATGTCTGGTCCTCGCCCTTTGCTATCAAGGCATCTACACGAGCCTTGAAATTTTCGAGAGCCTCAGCTACGGCAGCATTCAGTACGATGAGAGATGACGCACAGTTGGCCTCTGAACCTACAGCACGGAACTCGAAACGGTTTCCGGTGAAGGCGAATGGAGAGGTACGGTTGCGGTCGGTGTTATCGATCATCAGCTCCGGAATCTCAGGGATATCCAGCTCCATACCCTTCTTGCCAGCCAGGGCGAAGAGTTCGTCCTTGTCTGCCTTTTCGATATGGTCGAGCAGGTCGGTGAGCTGCTTTCCGAGGAATGAAGAGATGATGGCTGGTGGTGCCTCGTTGGCTCCCAGACGGTGCGCATTGGTAGCGCTCATGATAGAAGCCTTCAGCAGTCCGTTGTGCTTGTATACACCCATCAGGGTCTCTACGATGAAGACTACGAAGCGGAGGTTGTCCTCCGGTGTCTTGCCTGCTGCATGGAGCAGTACACCGGTATCGGTGCAGAGACTCCAGTTGTTGTGCTTGCCCGAACCATTCACACCAGCGAATGGCTTCTCGTGAAGGAGCACACGGAAACCGTGCTTGTGAGCCACACGCTTCATCAGACTCATCAGGAGCATATTATGGTCTACGGCAAGATTGCACTCCTCATAGATAGGCGCCAGCTCAAACTGGTTTGGTGCCACCTCGTTATGACGGGTCTTGCAAGGGATGCCGAGTTCGAGCGCCTGTATTTCCAGATCCTTCATGAAAGCCTGCACACGCTCAGGGATTGTTCCGAAATAGTGGTCGTCCATCTGCTGGTTCTTCGCAGAGTCGTGTCCCATCAGGGTACGGCCCGTAAGCATCAGGTCAGGGCGAGCCGAATAGAGACTCTCATCTACCAGAAAGTACTCCTGCTCCCATCCGAGATTGGTCTGCACCTTCTTCACCTGAGGGTAAAAATAGTGGCACACCTCGGTAGCCGCCTCACTCAGAGTATGGAGCGAGCGGAGCAATGGAGCCTTGTAGTCCA